>Ga0326727_10006728_pt1 | contig 31181 bp, 24 predicted proteins | sample MB2enrmetagenome_FD_207643 | JGI IMG/M metagenome (GOLD analysis project Ga0326727, IMG submission 207643) | Lab enriched peat soil microbial communities from McLean, Ithaca, NY, United States - MB29MY | ecosystem: Environmental > Terrestrial > Soil > Wetlands > Peat | place: USA: New York... | reverse complement strand
AATGCGTGTATGGAAGCGATCACCCGGGATCCCGAGATCATGCACGGCACACCCGTGTTTCGGGGAACCCGCGTGCCCGTGCAGACCCTGTTCGACTACCTCGAAGGCGGCGAAACGCTGGAAGATTTTCTCGAAGGTTTTCCCACAGTCTCTCGTGAGCTCGCTCTGAAGGCGCTTGAGGAAGCGAAGCAACTGCCGCTTGCGCGCGCCTGATGCGGATCCTCCTCGACTAGTGCATCGATCAGCGATTGCGGCACTCCTTTCCGGCGCACGACTGTCAGACCGCACGCTACGCTGGTCTCGCTGGTCTGAAGAACGGCGCGTTGTTGGCAGCCGCTGAGGATGCCGGTTTCGACTTGCTCGTTACCACTGATCAGGGAATCCCGGACCAACAGAACTGCGGCGCCGTCGGATTGCCATTCTGATCCTCTGTGCTCCAACAAACCGACTTCGCGATCTCCAGCGACTGATCCCCGAAGTCCTCGAACTGCTCGACTCCCTGCACGCGGGACAGGTCTTACGCATCTCGTAGGCCCGCTATTCCACCACCCGCACCGCCTGCCCGCGCACGCGCTCCAGCATCTCCGCCACCGATTCCCGGGTCGCCGGGTGGCGCAGATCCGGCGCCAGCTCGGCCAACGGCTCCAGCACGAATCGCCGCGCGGCCATGCGCGGATGAGGGATCTGCAGCTTTTCCGAACTCACCACCGACCGCCCGAACAGCAGGATGTCGATATCGATCGTCCGCGGCCCCTTCGCCACCACGCGCCTGCGCCCCAGCCGCCGCTCCACGCGCTGAATCTCATGCAGCAACTGGATCGGGAGCAACCGCGTCTGCGCTTCCACCACCATGTTGAGAAACCAGGGCTGCTCGCGCACGTCCTGTGGTTCGGTCTCATACACGCGCGATGCCCGCGCGATTTCCACGCCGCGCTCCCGCAGCAACCGGATGGCTCCCTCTAAATTCCGCCGCCGGGCGCCTAAATTCGAGCCGAGGGACAAATAAACGGTGTGCACTTCAGAAAAACGAGGATTGCAGGCTGCCGCGCCCGCGCCGCGCGATGCCGAAATACTCGAACGCGCGCTCGGTGCCGACGCGCCCGCGCGGTGTGCGGTCGATGAACCCGAGCTGGATCAGGTACGGCTCGTATACTTCTTCGATGGTCGCCGCCTCCTCGTCGATCGACGCCGCAATCGTGTTCACGCCCACCGGTCCGCCGCCGTACTTTTCCAGCAGCGTCGCCATGATCTTCTGGTCGATCTCGTCCAGCCCGAAGCGGTCCACCTCCAGCAGATTCAGCGCTGTTTCCGCCACCTCTTTGTCGATGTGCCCTGCGGCCCGCACCTGAGCATAGTCGCGAACGCGCCGCAGCAGCCGGTTGGCGATGCGCGGCGTCCCCCGGCTGCGCCGCGCCACTTCCTCCGAACCGCCGTCGTCGATGGTGACGTCCAGCAGCCGCGCGGAGCGCAGTACGATGCGCGTCAGCTCGGCAACATCGTAGTGATTCAGCCGCAGCACCAGCCCAAACCGCCCGCGCAACGGCGCGCTCACCAGACCCTGGCGGGTGGTCGCCCCAATGGCCGTGAAGCGGGGCAGGGAAAGCGAGTGCGTGCGCGCGCCCGGCCCGCTGCCGATGAGAATATCCATCCGGAAATCCTCAATGGCCGAGTACAGAATCTCTTCCACGTCCGGCAGCAGCCGATGAATCTCGTCGATAAAGAAGACCTGCCGCTCGCGCACGTTGGTAAGCACGCCGGTCAGGTCCAGTTTCTTCTGCAGCACCGGCCCGGCGGTCGCCTCGAAGCCCACGCCCAGTTCGGCCGCGATGATGGTGGCCAGCGTCGTCTTGCCCAGGCCCGGCGGTCCGTAGAGCAGCACGTGGTCCATCGCCTCGCCTCGCCGCTTCGCCGCCTCGATCGCGATCGACAGGTTCTCCTTCAGCTTGGGCTGTCCCGTGAAGTCGGCCAGCCGCGTCGGCCGCAGAGTGAGCTCGAACTGGCGCTCGTCCTCGCGGGGAGCGGCGGAGACGATTCCGTGATCGCGCATGCGGGCTACTGGCTCCAGTCTATCGTCTCGGTGATGCTGTCGCGCTCGTGCGGAAACACGCGCAACTGGAAATGCACCGACGGGCCCGGCCCGGTGTACACGACGCTGCCGGTCTGCAGGTCGGACGCGCTGAGATTGAGCGGCTGCGACACATTTCCGTCTTCGATCACGACTACGCCGCGCTGAGCCGCGCGAACCGCCGGCGCATTGCGGTTCCAGTGCAGCGTGAGCGCGTTGCCATTGCGGCTGAGTGAAAGCTTCAGGTCGTACGGATCGGGCGGGGCGCCGCGAAACGAAAACGTCGCTTCGATCCCCAGCAGAATGCCGATCACCAGAAAGATCGACGACAACGGCAGCCATCGCCAGCGGACGCGCGGCCGGGTTGCGGGAACTCGCGGCAGGGGCGCAGGGGCGGGAGCGGGCATCGCGACCCTCGGCTGCGCCACACCCGGCGCGGGAGCCGGCATTGTCGCCACGGCCGAAGCCGGCCCCGCCTCGTGATGCTGCGTGGGTGAAGGCACGGCAAAGGGTCGATAGGGAACTCGCGGGCCCGCCGGCGCCGCCTGCGCTTCCAGCGTTTCCTCGATCTCGCGCCGCCGGAAAACAAACTCGCTTTCCGGAGAGGCGCCCACGGAAAACCGTCCATCCCGCGTCAGCACGAAACCGGCCGTGCTTGGCTTCGTCGTGAACGGACGAATCAGCAGCGCCACGGAATCCGCATCGGAGAAGTGCTGCTCGAGCGTCCGCACATCCTCTTCCGTCAGCTCCATTTCGTCGCGTGTGTTGGCCCGGAAGAACCCCACCGGACGCGGAAACCCGGCGCCGTTGAGCCGCGCCATGGTTTCGCGAAACAGCTCGGCGTCGCCTTCCGAGAACACATAGGACGGTCCATGTTTGTACTCGATGGGGACGCTCTCGAACGTCTCCACCGTCACCAAACGCCGCGATCCGACGTGCGCGACGTTGCCCAGCAACACTCCGCCCACTTCGGCGCCGCGTTTGGGAACGGCGCCCAGGCCGCGCATGCACTCGTGCAGAATGCCGTCCACCGCGCTGAGGGCGAGGTGAACCTCGGTCGCTCCGTCCGGCGACTGCCAGATGAACTCGCTTGCCATGGGGGCAGGTCCTATCGTATTACGCCGTACAATGGTCGTGCCCGTATGCCCGGTACGCTCTTCATCATCGGCACGCCCATCGGAAATCTCGAGGACATTTCCTTCCGCGCCGTGCGGGTGCTGCGCGAAGCGGGCCGCATTGCCTGCGAGGACACCCGGCACACGCGCCGCCTGCTGGAACATTACGGCATCGACAAGCCTCTGGTGAGTTATCACCAGCACAACGAGAGGGAACGCACCGCGGAACTGCTGCGCGAACTCGAGGAAGGCGTCAGCGTCGCACTGGTTTCCGACGCCGGAACGCCGCTCATTGCCGATCCCGGTTATCGCATCGTGCACGCGGCGCGCGAGCGGGGCATTGCGGTGTCGCCCATTCCCGGACCTTCGGCCATCATGGCCGCGCTGAGCGCCTCAGGTCTTGCGACCGACGCCTTCCTGTTTGGCGGATTCCTCCCGGCGAAAGCGGCCGCGCGCCGGCGCACGCTCGAATCCTGGCAGTCGCTCGACGCCACGCTGGTGTTCTACGAGACTCCGCACCGTGCCATTGAATCGCTGCGAGCCATCGGCGAGATCCTGGGTCATCGCCGTGTCGTGGTGGCCCGCGAGCTGACCAAGATTCACGAGGAGTTTCTGGAAGGCAGCGCCGCATCCATCGCCGACGCGCTCGAAACCCGGCCGGCTGTTAAGGGCGAATTCACCATCCTGATCGCCCGAGCGGAAGCATCCGCGGACTCCGCGCCCGCGGACATCGCAGCGGAAGTGCAGGCGCTGATCTCAGCCGGTACACCGCGAATGGACGCACTCAAAGCAGTTGCCCGCCGCCACGGTTTGTCCAAACGCGACGTTTACCGCCGCGTGGAGGGCGGGTGAACCCGCTGCGGCCCAGGGCAGCAATCCGCCCGGCAGACATCGGGCGCCGGTCCGTATCGCCCCACCGCGCGCCGCTCCCAGCCGTCCGTGCGTTCGCGAATCAGCTCGACAATCATGCTCACAAACGTGGGATGTGTGCCGGGTGTTTCCGCGCGCACAAAGTTCAATCCCATCCCCTCGGCGGCCGCGCGAGCTTCCGTGTCCAGGTCGTATAGCACCTCCATGTGATCCGAGACGAAGCCGATCGGCATCACCACCACATCCTTCGCTCCGTGCAGCGTGCCGAGCGCCTCGACGATATCCGGCCCGAGCCACGGTTGCCCAGGCGCGCCGCTGCGGCTTTGATAAACGATGTGGTAATCGTCGCGCCCCAGGCTCGCCGCCAGCAGCGAAGCCGCCTCCTCGATCTGCCGCACGTAATCGCTGGTCTCCGCCATGGCCACGGGAATGCTGTGCGCCGTGAACACCAGGTGCGCGGCCGCCCGGCGCTCCTCGGGAATCTGCACGAATGCGGCTTTCACGCGCTCGCTGACGGTGGCGACAAAAAGCGGATGATTGTAGAACGCTCGCAGGCGCTCCACCGCGGGCGCATCGGCTCCCACCTCCGCGCGCGCGCGTTCAATGTCCTCCAGATACTGCCGGCAGCCCGAGTACGAGCTGAATGCCGAAGTCACAAACGCCAGCGCGCGCCGCCGTCCGTGCGCCGCCATCTCGCGCAGCGTTTCCGCCAGGAAGGGATGCCAGTTGCGATTCCCCCAATACACCGGCAGCGCCCCGCCCAGCTCCGCCTCCAGCGCGCGCATCAGCTCGCGGTTCTGATTGTTGATGGGGCTCTGCCCCCCGAAATGATAGTAGTGCTCGGCCACTTCGAGCATCCGCTCGCGCGGCACCGGACGCCCGCGCAGCACGTTCTCGAGGAACGGAACGACGTCCTCGCGCTTTTCCGGGCCGCCGAAAGAGACCAGCAGAAGCGAATCGTATGGGACCTCGGCCATGGGCAGATTCCATGATTCCGCACCTTCCGCGTGCAAGGCAACGCCGGTAAAAGGCGGGGCCGGCCGTTGGTTGCCGGGCCGTTTGTTAAAATCGAGGAGTTCATGACCGCAGAAATGGAGCTGGTCACGCGTCTGCAATCCCTGGATGCGCAGATTGACGACCTTCAGAAGGTCATTGCCGCTCTACCCCGCCACATCGCGGAAATTGAAAAGGCGCTGGAATCTCACAACCGGCGGCTGGAGGCCGACCGCGCCGCCCTCGCCGCCAACCAGAAAGAGCGCCGCTCTCTCGAAGACGACAACAAAACGCAGGAGCAGAAGATCTCCAAACTCCGCGATCAGATGCTGCTGGCCAAAACGAACGAGCAATACCGCGCTTTCCAAAACGAGATCGATTTCTGCGCGAACGCGATTCGCAAAGCCGAAGATCGCATGCTCGATCTCATGGCCGAGTCCGAACCGCTCGACGCCAACGTGAAGACAGCGGAGGCCGCTTTGAAGGCCGAGAAGGCCAATGTGGAAGCCGAGAAAGCGGAAGCGCGGCTGAAAACGGAAGTGGACAAAAAGAGGCTCGCCGAACTGCAGGCCGAGCGCGTGCAGAGCGTCGCCCGGCTCGATCCGAAGCTGATCAAGGCATATGAGCGCCAGCGGAAAAAATGGCGCGCAACTGCTGTGGTGGAGGCTTTGGAAGGCCGTTGCAGCGGATGCCAGATCAGCCTGCGTCCGCAGTTCCTCCAGGATCTTCGCCGCGGCGATCAACTCATGTTCTGCGAAACCTGCGGCCGCATCCTTTACTACAACGCGCCAGTCAGCTTCGAACACGAGCTGGCCACGAATCTTCCGAAGGGCGCCAGCGACACGCAGAGCTGACCAGCGCACAGGACCCTCCGGCGTCCGCCCCGACAATCCGCTACCGGGCGCCGGCCGCGGCGGTTGTGCGCGGTTTCGTGGATAACCCCGCGACGCCCCAGTCGCGCAACTCGCTCACACGCCCTTGCCCATACGGCGGGCGCAGTTCGTGAATCTCAAAGTGAACGGCGCCGCCGTTTACATCCACGCGCGTGTGTTCGAAGAACCAGCCGTCCTCATATTTCCTGGATGCGCGCAGATGCCCGCCGGAGCTGGCCATGGACATGTACTCGACGCCTTCGAGATCCGTGTGCAGCATCTCATGCAGGTGCCCGGCGATCACGAAATGCACGCCATACTTCTTCGCGAGTTGCTGGATGGCGAAGCCTGGGTTGCCCAGGAAAGCGTCCAGAATCCACGACGGCCGATGCGATACGACGAATTTCACCGGTTGCGCCGCGTGGGCCTTCAGGTCCTTTTCGAGAAACTCCAGTTCTTCGGCGGAGAACTGGTCGGTGCGGCTGTTGTCGAGTATGGTGAAATGTGCGTCTTCGTAATCGAAGCTGTAGTGCGGCGGGTGATGCGCGTACTCGCGAAACAGCGCCTCTGATTCCGCCGACCAGATGTCGTGATTGCCCGGCGTCAGGTAGAGCGGAATTCGCCGCCACGGTTTCAGGATCTGCTCGACGGCATCCCACTCGGCGCGCGCAGCCTGGTCGTCGCCGCCCTGAATGGTGTCTCCCACGGTGACGACGAATGCCGGTTTGTCGGCCGCCGCCTCGCGCCACGCTTCTTCATACACCCCTGGCTGCGCCTCGCCGGTCCGGTCGCCGAGGATCTCGAAGTGAAATGGCTGCGGCTTTGGCGGGGCGGCCAGAACGATCAGCGCGGTCAGCGCGGTCAGCGCCCCAGCTAACGCCGCCACAGCTCCAAAGCCGCGCCCAACGCTGAGAAGACGAGAAACCAACCGAGCCATGGCACCTCCGGGTAGCCTATTGAAATCCACTTCACATCACCCGCGGAAAGCCGGCCATCCGACGGGTGGATCGCCACCGCGAGAATCCGCCGAAACCGGCACGGCGACACCCACCGCCAGTTGGGCCCCGCGGCAATCGATTTCGCGAAACGGCCCTCACCAATTTGCACGACCACTGAGCCGCGCGCGGCGCCCGCCGGCCGCACCCGCCAACTGATCTCGCGCAGCGCCAGCGCCCGCAACGGCGGCGTCTCGACGGCGATCTCCGGCGGTGCGGTCAGCGTCGCTGCCGCGTCTCCGGCGCTCAGCTCGCGCGTCAGATGAACGGTCACGATAGCCGGCTCGTTGAGTGGCAGCGGCGCATGTCCGAAACCCGCGTCAAACTGCACCAGAAGCCACGCCATCGGCAGCGCCACTATCAGCGAGGGCTTCATCATCGTGGCGAACAATCGCCCACTTTCGCGCAGGGCCGCGATTTGCGCGCGCCAGATCAGAACAGGCTCGTCGGCGTACAGCCGAATCTCCTGTAAGTGCGCGATCAGCCGCTTCAGCGCGCCGCTCGCGGCGTCGCGATTGGTGAAGCGCCGGTATACCGCCGCCGTCCCTGCGCCGCACAGGAACGCGATTGCCCCGAGGCTCCAAAATCTCATTCGAGATACCCGAGGCTCATTCCAGATACCCGAGGCCCTTCAGCCGCCGCTCCACTTCCGTGCGGGCTTCCGCCTCCGAGCGCGCATCTTGCTCTTCCGCCCGCGCCAGCTCCTTCGCAATCGCGTTCTCCACCAGCTCCTCGGGCGAGCTGTAGCCCGCCTTCTTCGCGCACTCCTCAATACGCCGCCAGGTCTCGCTCGCGATCTTTATCGATTTCGCCATGCCTTATCGATATATATCGCGACCGGTCATCTCCGCGGGCGCGCTCACGCCGAACAGGGCCAGAATGGTAACCGGAAGATCCTTCAACGCGGGGTCCGCGACGCGCGACTGCCGCGTGCCCAGCAGCGATCCCGGCACCGCCTTCGCGGCGATGCAGTGGTCGGCGATCCACGCGTCGGTGTTGTCTTCCAGAATGGCTGCCGACGACTCGCCCAGCGCGCTCTCCCACGAAATCCGGTATCCCGGCGCGGGGCCCACAATCAGGTCGGGCGCATAGGGGCTGGTGGTCGGCCCCACGGTTGTGACATCCCGAATCACCCGCTCGCCCGTCTCCGGATCGCGAAAATCCAGCAGACGACGGCGAATTTCCGCCAGCGCGGCGCGCTCTCCCTTCCGCATATACAGAGCATTCAGGCCCAGCCCATACGCTTTCCCGTCAAATCCTTCGCTGCGCAGCCAGGAGTTCAGATTGAAGCTCCGTCGAAAACCGGTAAAGCCGTGATCGGACATGACCATGATCGTAGCGTTTGGTTCGGCTCTGAGAACATCGCCGAGAGCGCCGTCCACGCTCTGATATGTCTTCAGCAGTTCGTCGTCGTGTGCGCCCCACAGAACGTGTGAATCCTGATCGGTCTCCGAAAAATAGAAGAATAACAGACCGTCGTGGAAGCGGCTTAGGCATTCGCGCAGAAGCGCGCGATGTTGCCTTGCGACATGCCGGCTCTGCTCCAGATATTCTGGTAAATTGAGGGCATTCTGGCGTAAAGCCGAAGTGTCCTCCTCAATTCCCTGCGTGTAGAAAGGCCCGGCGCGTTGCGCCAGCTCTCGCGAGAAGCCGGACGGCGCCGAGATGGGCAGCGCCGGATCGGACGGATCGGCGTTCAGCGGCGAACGATAAATGTGGATGACCGGATGCAACTGCCTGGCGTAGACGCGAAACATCCCGGCGACGCTGCGCACACCGTCGATCAGCGGAAAGCGCACCCGGATCCATGGCGACCATTCGCCTTCCCGCAGGATGAACTGCTCACCTCCGACCTGAAAGCGCGCCACCGGTTGATCCGGATCGATCTCGGCGATCATGTCTATGCCCGTCGGCCGGTGGTCGCGCCGCAGCGCGTTCGGCGGCCCCTGCACCGGCAGAACGACTCGCCCGCGCTCGGCGGTTACCGGGACGATGCGTCCTCCCGACACCGCCCGCGCCGTTTCGCCAGGATCGTCGGTGTAGTAAGTGAACGTGCCGAATGTGCCTTCCAGATCGGGCGTGCCCATCCCCGAGAGAGCCTCGCCGGCGTGCTCTTCCGGCGGGTAGTTCGTGGGCATGCGCATCACGGTGACCGGAATCCCGCGCTGCTCCAGAATCTCCCAGAATGTTTGCCCGCGCCGGAACGTCCGAACGCGCGCGGCGCTCAGCGGAAAGGTCCACGGGCCGATGTCCAGATGATGCGCCGGCTCCAGCGTCTGCCCCATCGACGAAATTGGCTGCAGGGTCGCCGGGTCGCGAAGCACAAAATCGAAGAGGCCGTGCTGCGCGGGATCGAGCCCCGTGATGAACGTCGCCCACGCCACCGGACTTTGTGGCGGTGTCGTCGTCGCCAGGCGCAGCAGCCCGCCCTGGTCGCGCAGTCGCCGCAGATTCGGCAACGCGTCCCAGTGGCGCTCCAGAAACCCGGGGTCCATGCCATCGACGCCCAGCACGATCACCTTCCGGGCGTGCGCCCGGGATCCCGAGGGGCCACACGCCGTCAGGACAAGGGCGAGGGCAACAGCGGCTTTCCGTCCATCCATTTGGGCACTTCCAATCCAAACAAATCCAGCGCCGTCGGCGCCATGTCTTCAATTCCCGGATCGGCGTCTTCAATCCGCCGGCTGCAAAACAAAACGCCAGGCACCAGCAGCGGATCGACACAATGATCCCCGCTCCACGCCTTCCGATTATCGGTGATCACCTCCGCTGTCACCTGCCCGACCGCGGCTTCCCACGAAATCCGATAGCCTGCATTAAACCCGGCGATCAGATCGGGCGCCGCATCCAGATAGGGGCCGCGATAAAGCCGGTCCGTCGCATAGACATTGCGGATGGCCACCTCGCCGCGCGCGTCATCTCTGAATCCCGAAAGCTTCGCGATCAGCTCGGCCTTCAGCGCCTCCGCTTCGGAACCCTGCGCCACAGTGCCCTGCGCCTCGCGCCCGCGTAAATTGAGGTAGATTCCACTCAAACCCAGACAATATGCGCGCGTGCGGCTCCAATCCACGCCCTCGAAATAACGTCCGCTCTCAGTTCGGCCATCGCACAGCGCCAGATATCCGTTCTGATGCATCCACGAATTCAGGTTCACCGCGCGGCGAAAGTGACAGAAGCCATGATCGGACAAGACCACCAACACCGTCCGGTCGTCGACGCACCGCATCGCTTTCCCCGCCAACGCATCCATCCGCACATACAGTTCTTCCACCGTGCCTCGCCACCGGGGGGCGCCCGCGCCATTCAGATGGCGGAAGAACATGTGCTGCACGCGGTCGCTGGTATCGAATACGCAGGCCACCACGCCACGCCGCGTGTGCGCCAGAGCATTTTCAAACATCGCCTCACGCTCGGCCAGCGTCATCCACGCCTGATCGAGAAACGCGGCCTCGTCGATCGCGCCTTCATTCAGCGCCCACGTGTCCTCCGCCATCCCCAGCGTTGCGAACGACCCCAGCAACCGCGCCAGGTACGCGGCGTAGTGCGGCGGGTGGCTGATGGGCAGCGCCGGCGCTTCCGGATCGATCTGCACCGGTGTGACGTACAGGGAAAACTCGGGCTCGGTGGCCGCCACCAGAAACCTCGCAATGCCGCGAATGCGCACGCCCGGTGCGGCGTGAAACGAAAGTCGAATCCACGGCGAATACTCGCCCCGCCGCAGCGAAACTGTTCTGCCCGCAATCTCGAGCACAATCTCTCCGCCGCGAGCGCGCACGCGAAACGGAATCGTCAGCCACTGTCCGCCCTCGTGAAACTCATCCGGCGGCCCCTCCAGCTCGGAGCAGAGCCACTCTCCATCGCGCTTCAACTTTCTCTCCGCTCCCTCGGCGGTGCCGAATAACGAGAAACTCCCCTGTGTTCCGCGTAAATCCGGTGTGCACATCGCGGACAGCAGATGGCCGTCGAAGTGTTCCGGGGGGAATGTGATGGGCACGCGCAAAATAGTGCTGTGAATATTCCGCTCGCCCAGCAGTTTCCAGAATGTCCGGCTCTTTCGGCGCAATTCGACCACCGGCCTGCCGAGCGGAACCCGCCACCGCCCCAACCGCCACACGCGCCGCGCCTGACGCACGCTGGCTGACGACAACTCGGGCACATAACTTTTCAGAGTGCGATTCAGAAAATCGAAGATGTTGTGCTTGGCGGGATGCACGCCCGTGGCGAACGTGGACCACGCCACCGGCGAGAGCGATGGAAACGTCGTGCGCAGCCGATGGTACGACCCCTGCTCCCTCAGCCGGGTTAGATTTGGCAGTTTGCCTTCCGCCATGAAGCGCTCGGTGAGCCCCGGGTCGAGGCCGTCGAGCCCCAGAAAAATCAGCCGCTGCACTCGCGCCCTTCGGTATCCGCGCCCGCGGCGCAGCACCGCGACGGCCGTACGGAATGGCCACAGCAGCAGCGACACGCCGCCCAGCACCACGGACGCGAGCGCGCCCAGAAACGAACCGAGGAACGCGAAGCCCGCGCCCGGTCCGATGTAGGCGAGCACCGGTGACATCATTAGAACTATGGTCGCCTGGTCGCCCGTGGCGGCGAAACTCGCACTGCTCGCCGTCTGCGCGGCCAGCATGGTCAGCGGCGCACAGACCCCGGTCATCCTGATTTCCATCGATACCCTCCGCGCGGACCGCGTGGGTGTTTACGGCAGTCACCGCGTGCCCACGCCGGGCATTGACGCGTTCGCCGACGGCGGCACTCTCTTCACTTCCGCCGACGCTCAGGTGCCGCTCACCCTGCCTTCGCACACGTCGCTGCTCACCTCCACGTATCCGTTTCAAAGTGGTGTCGAGGTGAACGCCGAGCGTGTGCCAGCCAATCTCGAAACGCTCGCCGCCGTGCTGCACTCGCATGGCTATCAGACGGCGGCGTTCATTGGCAGCGTGTTCCTGGAACGGCAGCTCGGACTGGATCGCGGCTTTGACGAGTACGACAGTCCCTTCAGCTTCGAAGCCTTTTCCCCGCTATCGGGCGAGATTTTTTTCGTCGGCGCCCGGCGCAACCCGCTCGCTGTCCGCGATCGCCGCGACGGCAACATTGTCGTGCATGCCGCCGAGAGCTGGCTCGCCACCAGGCGCGGCCAGCCTGTCTTCGCTTTCGTGCACTTTTTCGATCTGCACGCGCCGTACAACGTGCCTCCCGGATTTCGCCGCCCGCCGGGCAGTTCCGACTACGACGCCCAGCTCGCCTATGTCGATCGGGCGGTCGCGTCATTCCGGCAGGCACTCATTCGCGACGGTTGGTGGGATCGCGCTCTCGTGATCCTCGTCTCCGATCATGGCGAAAGTCTCGGAGAGCATGGCGAAGACACCCACGGCTATTTCGCCTATGAGAGCACCCTGCACGTACCGCTGATCGTGCACTGGCCCGCGGGCTCGCGTCCTCTCAACCCGCGCGACGAGCGGCCCGTCGGCCTCATCGACGTCGCTCCCACGATTCTCGATTTCCTGCACCTTCCCGCTCCCGCGCAATTCATCGGCTCAAGCCTGCTCGGGCCCGCGCAGCGCCCCGTCTACGGCGAGACGTTCTACCTCTGCAATGCGTTCGGCTGGTCGCCGCTCCGAGCGCTGCGCATTGGAGGACTCAAGTACATCGATGCGCCCCATCCGGAACTCTACGACCTGCAGCGCGACCCGCACGAACTGCACAATCTCATCGCCGCTCGCCCCGCCGACGCCCAGGCGCTGCGCGCGGAAATGTCGCGGCTCCTCGCCCGCTATCCCGCCATTGCGCGCGATTCTTCGGGAACGCCCGAATCGCCGCAAACCGCCGCCGTCCTGCGTTCGCTCGGCTATCTCTCTCGCGGACCGCGTCGCCGCGCCACCGGCTCGCTGCCCGATCCCAAAGACCGTCTCAACGAACTGCACCTCTACGAAGACGCCGACGCGGCCACCAATCGCGGCGATCTCACCCATGCCGCCGCGCTGCTCCATCAGGTCCTCGCCGCCGATCCGCCGAACACCCTCGCCCGCCGCGACCTCGGCGTGCTGTACGTCCAGAGGAACCGGCCGGCCGACGCCCGCGCCTGCCTGGAGAAAGTGCTCGCCGTCGCCCCCGACGACTACGTCTCGCAATATGAGCTGGCGCTCGCCTACGCGAAACTCGGGCAGCGAAAAGCCGCGCTCGACCATATGCGCATCGCCTGCGGCCTCGCGCCCCATTCCGAGCGATGCCAGGCGGAACTGAAAACGCTGGGCGGGCCCGGTGAATGACTGTGCCTGCGCCACCGCGCTTTTGGTGGGGCAGGATTGCTGAGTGTGGTTTGCAACCGCGCTTCGGCACGCCGATTACAAATCGGCCGCAGGTTAGAAACCTGCCCCACAACGCCGCAGGGTTGTGCCATCATCTCGGGGAGAAGGAATTAGCTGCCTTCCACCGCCAGATTGTTCTGCACCGCGAACACGCCCGGCACGCCATTGGCACGCACGTTAACGATGTTCTTGTCGGCCTGGTTTGCCACCACCCCTTCCAGCGTGACCCGTCCGCCGTTCACAATGATGTGAATGGAGGGCACGGCGCGGTAGTTATGACGCGTCACCAGCGCGGGATCGTCGTAGATGGCGCGGTACTCGGCCAGGCGAAGCTAATCGTCCAGCGGCGACGGGGGCAGCACCTGGATGTTGTTCACCACGCGCTCCACGCCCTCGATGTGTTGCATCGCGCGCTCCGCGTCGGTTTTCAGAACAGGCTTCACCACCGCGCCTTCCAGAGTCACCGTGTCGCCCTCGACGTTGAAGGCAAGGTCGTCAAACACTCCGTAGTACGGGAGCATGAGCAGTTCGTGGCGCACCGCCCGAGCGATGCGGGTCTCGCCCGGATCGCCGGACATGAAAGCATCGTGGTGTTTGTTTCTGTCTTCGGCAAAAACACTCTGAGAACAGATGACGGAGAACGCGAGTAACAACGCGGTAACCACTCCGCACCTGCCACCGCCGGACCGCCAGGCTTCTGTAAGTTCGCACGACATAGTAACCTGGGTAACCTCCCTTTGTCAGCGCAGTTCCCGGGCCCGCTGTGTGACACCGCAAGTCCCATGCTATTGATGTGGCCCGTGAGGTGAAGTTACAGGCTCTGCACCGGGTTGTCAGCGACCTGGTAGAGTGGATGCCAGAGGCACACATGACCCCCGCACTCGCAAAACTCGAGCCCCACGAGATCTGGAAGTACTTCGACGCCATCGGAAAAATCCCTCGCGGTTCAGGGAACGAGGCCGCCGCCCGCGAGTACGTCCTCGCGCAGGCCGCGCGCCTTGGTTTGGAATCGGCCGTCGATGCCGCTGGTAACACGGTTGTGCGCAAGCCCGCCCGGCCGGGCAGGGAACAAGGCGAATGCGCCGCGCTGCAGGGCCACCTCGACATGGTCTGCGTGAAGAATCAGAACGTCGCGCACGATTTCACGCGCGACCCGATTCCTGTTTACCGCGACGGCGACTGGGTGAAAGCGCGAGGCACCACTCTCGGAGCGGACAACGGCATCGGCGTGGCCGCGGCTCTGGCGGTGATGGAAAGCACGGACATCGCGCATGGCCCGCTCGAGTTCGTCTTCACCATCGACGAGGAAACCGGCCTCACCGGCGCGGGGAATTTCGCGCGCGGCGTGCTTCACGCGAAGTATCTGCTCAATCTCGACAACGAAGAGCAGGACACGTTGTGTATCGGCTGCGCCGGTGGCCTGAACACCAACGCCTATTCATCCGTCACCCGCCGTCCCCCGCGCTACGCCGCAGCCCTGCGCATCCAGGTCACCGGCCTGCTTGGCGGCCACTCGGGTGTGGACATTCATCGCGGAAGGGGCAACGCGATTCTGATCCTCGCGCGCATACTGCAGACGCTGCGCGAACAGGTGGATTTCGAGCTGGCCGGCCTGAACGGCGGCGCCATGCGCAACGTGATCCCGCGCGACGCGTCCGCCACCGTGCTCATCGACCCGGCGAACGAACGGAAACTGCGCGCGACCATCGAGTCGGCGGCGCGCGACATCGGCAATGAGCTGGGGTCCGCCGATCCTGGCCTGGACGTTCTGGTCGAGCCGGCCGATAAACCGCACGACGCCCTCGCCCCGCAGGACGCCGCGCGCATCGTCGATCTCCTCGTCGCCGTTCCCAACGGCGTGGTCTCCATGAGTCCGGAAATCGCGGGTCTGGTGCAGACCTCCACGAACGTCGGAACCATCGCCATTGAGAACGGCCGCGTCAGCATCGCCACGCTGCAGCGCAGCGCCATCGACAGCGCGCGGTTCGCCGCCGGCCGCGCCGTTCAGACCGCCCTCCGTCTCGCCGGTTTCGAGATCGAGAACGCCGGTGGTTATCCTGGGTGGAAGCCCGAGCCCGAGAGCGACATCGTCCACAAGGCGAAAGCCGCGCACGAGGCGGCGCTGGGGAAACCGGCCCGCCTCATCGCCATGCATGCCGGCCTCGAGTGCGGCGTCATCGGCGAGAAATATCCCGGCATGCAGATGATCGCCTTCGGTCCGGAGATCGTCGGTGCGCACAGCCCCGACGAGCGCGTGGACATTCCCTCCGTCGCGGCGTTCTGGACGTTCCTGAAGGAACTGCTGGCGCGTCTCTGACTTCAGGGTCCGACGCATGCGCTACTTCCTCTCCCCGGCCTGTCGCAGCGTCGCGACGCGCCTCGCCGCGGATAGTTCCCGAGCCTCGGTCCGTGGCCCCAGCTGTTCCGAGAACAGTCCAGGGCGATTGGCGAACCCCATCATCTGTTCCAGCGTGAGCCGGGCCTCGTTCAGCCTGGCCGCGCGCGTCAGCGCCTCCACCAGCCAGAACGTGCATGTGTTGAACGTACCCAACGGCGCCCTCCATTCCGTCGGGCGTCATGGAAGGATCGTAGCGATAAACGAGACCGCTGGACACGAGCCCGCCTTCATGTCCCGGCCGGCTCATGGCGTCGATAGTGGCAAGCATGCGCGGATCGTCCGGCGCCACGACGAACACCAGCGGCATCATGAGCGTCGAGGCATCCAGCGCATCGCGGCCGAAACTCTCGACGTAGGCCTTGCGCTTCTCGCACCAGCCCCTCTCCCGCAGCGTTCAGTAAGTCTCATAGCGCACGCCGGTCCATTTCAGCCAGTCAGCCGGAAATGACCGGTCGCGCGCGAGCCGGATGGCACGATCCACCGCCACCCAGCACATTAGTTTCGAATGGACAAACTCCCGCGCTCCGCGGCGCACTTCCCGGATCGCTTCGTCTTCCCTGCGCCAGTTATCGCAAACCCAGTTGGTCAGCCGCCGAAGCCACGTCCACAGCTCCCACGAAACAGAACGGGCGTGCTTGTTGAACAGGTAAACCGAGTCCATCAGCTCACCGCAAATCTCCAGTTGGAGGTGCTGGCAGGCGCCATTTCCGACGCGCACCGGCCGCGAGCCAGGTGGCGAACCGCGCGATCGACCCGTCGTCCGCCGGCCTGACGAGTTGAAAACGGGAAGAGAAGACAACCGATCCCCTGCCACTCTACCTGAGTGCAGAGCAATCTCGCACGCCCTGATAACAAACATCGCCACGGAATTCCAAAGGAGCCGAAAGTCATGATAAAAGAAACGCGCCGGCGCTTTGCGCTTGTGGCAGCCTGCGTCGTGCTGGCGCTGCTCATCGCCGTCGCGCCGGCCCAGGGACAGCCCACTCTGCTGCCGGCCCAGCAGATACCCAATATGGGCCAGCAGATTACGCCACTCGGCCAGCTTGTGAATCTGAACCCCCATCTGGCCGACAACCCGGACTGGCTGGCCTCGCAGGCCATGTCCACCGCGGTGAGCCCGGATGGCAAGACGCTGCTGGTGCTCACCAGCGGGTTCAACCGCTTCTATTCTCTCGGCGTCCCCGCCCCGCCGTATCCGTGGTACCCCCCGGATTCGAATGAGTACGTCTTTGTCTACGACATTTCCAGCCAGACGCCGGTGTTCAGGCAGGCGGTGCAGATCCCGAATACTTACAACGGCCTTGTCTTCGATCCGTCCGGTGCCCATTTCTACGTGGCCGGCGGCGAGAATGACAACGTTCACACGGTCACTCTGAGCGGCGGAGTGTGGACGGAGGAGTTGCCCGTGGCGCTGGCCATGGCGCACCGGCTGGGACTCGGCCTCAACCTGCAACCGAACGGCGCGATCGCGGTTAACAGCCAGGTGGGCGTCTATCCGTGCGCCGCTGGCCTGGCCATTTCGAACGACGGCCAGACCCTGGTGACGGCGAACTACTACAACGACTCGATCACGGTGTTCACGGGAGGCTACAGCCACTGGGCGATGACCAACCCCAATCTCGATCTGCGCCCCGGCAAGGCCGCCGTTAACCCGCAACCGGGCGTTCCCGGTGGCGAGTACCCGTTCTGGGTGGCCATCAAAGGAAACGGAGCGAGCGCCATAGCATACGTGTCCAGCATTCGCGACCGCGAGGTCGACGTGGTGAATCTGAGCGGCGCCCCTGTGGTGAAGCGGATCAAAGTGAAGGGCCAGCCGAACAAGATGACGCTGAACGCGGCTCAGTCGCTGCTGTATGTCGCCGAAGACCAGTCCGATACGGTTGACGTCATCGATACCACGACCTCCGCGATCGTCCAGACTATCCCGGTTGTTGCATCGGCGCTGCCGGCGTCTCTGACCCAGCCTGGATACAAAGGAGCGAATCCCAACAGCGTGGCGCTCTCGGCGGATGAGACGCAACTCTACGTCACCGACGGCAATTTGAATTGCATCTCGGTGATCTCTCTGGCGGGGAGCAACGGCAGCCAGGTGGTGGGGCTCATCCCCACCGGGTGGTATCCAACCTCAATCAGTCTGGTTGGATCCGGCGACCAAACATACGCCTACGTGAGCAATGCCAAGTCGCCCACGGGTCCGAACATCGAGTGGTGCTATGGCGGCTACGGGCCGCCGAATTCGCCCAACTGCAACCCCACGGACGAATACAATCCGCAACTGACCAAAGCCGGCCTGCAGAGCTTCCCGCTCCCCGGCGCGGCCGACCTGCCGTCGCTGACCGCGCAGGTAGCCGTGAACGACCGCTTCTCTTTCACGGAGAGCGACAGCGACGCCGCGGTGATGGCCGCGGTCCGGCAGGGCATCAGGCACGTCATCTTCATCATCCGGGAGAACCGGACCTACGACCAGATTCTGGGCGACCTGGGACAGGGCGACGGCGATCCCCGATTGACCGAATTCGGAGCGAAGATCACGCCCAATGCGCACGCGCTGGCCATGCAGTTCGTCACGCTCGACCGATTCATGGATACCGCCGAGGTCAGCTATGACGGCTGGTCGTGGAGCACAGCCGCACAGGCCAACGACGCGCTGGAACACCAGTACGCGGTGGTCTACGCATACCGCGGCCTCAGCCTGGATCTCAACGGCGTGAATCGGAACGTGAACGTTGGCCTCTCCAACACGGCCCCGGCGGCTGGCGTCCCGTCGCCCCGCCAGGTCGCCGATCCATTCACGTCGAGCGATCCGGATGTGCTGCCGGGCCCGGCCGACGTGGGTGCGCCCGACGGGCCAGACAATGAAATCGATACCGGCTATCTATGGAATGCCGTGTTGCGGGCCGGTCTCACCGTTCGCAACTATGGTTTCCTTCTGGACACTACACGCTATGGAACCTCCGACTTCGTCATTCCGGTGTTGCGAAACCCGTTCGCAACCGGCAGCAGGGTGGCCTTTCCCGCGGAGCCCGCACTCAACCTGCTGACCGATCCATACTTCCGCGGGTTCGACAACTCGCTGCCGGACTACTGGCGTTACACCGAGTGGGCGCGCGATTTCGATTCACGATACCCCGATGGCCACCATGCCGGCCGGGGTCTGGAAGATCCGCCATCCCTGATGCTGGTCCGCCTGATGCACGATCACACCGGAAACTACAGCGCCGCGATCGACGGCGTGAACACCCCGGATCTGGAAGTGGCCGACAACGATTACGCCGTCGGCCTGCTGGTCCAGAAAATCGCCAACAGCCCCTATGCGAACAATACGTTGATCTTCGTCATTGAAGACGATTCGCAGGATGGCGGCGACCATGTCGATTCGCACCGCAGCGTCGCTTTGGTCGCCGGCCCCTATGTGAAACAAGGCGCCGTGGTCTCCACTCCCTACAACACAGTGAGCCTGCTGCGCACCATCGAAGAGGTGCTGGGCATCCCGCAGGCCAATCAGCGCCTGGGTCTGCCGCCGTTCATGAATATGAACGACGCGCTCGCCCGGCCCATGGCGGACATCTTCACCACTACGCCGCACCCGTGGAGTTTCACGGCCGTGCCCGCGCCCATTCTCTACAACACGTCCCTGCCTCTGCCTCCGCAGCCGGTCGGTCTGGTGGCGCCCCGACCCACGCACAACGCGAAATACTGGGCGCGGGTCACTAAAGGGATGGACTTCTCGGACGCGGATCGCGTCGATTCCGCGCTTTTCAACCGCATTCTGTGGAAAGGGATGATGGGCAACCAGCCCTATCCCGTCGCGCCGGACTTACTCGGGAAAGCGAAACCCGAACCGAAGAAGGACACGGACTAAGCCATGAAATCCCTTCCTCTTTTTGAATTGCTTGTTCTGGTTGTCGGCGGGTTGTACGGCCAGCCGGCCAACGGCCCGGTCTACTGGACTCCGGCGACATTGCCGCCCCCGGATTGCACCAGCCTTGCCGGCGAGTCGCCCGTCCCCATCATGTCGGGGGCGACCACCGTCGGTTACTCCTGTTATGTGAGCGGGACGTTCGTGTGGCTGGCGGCGGGCGGGACGTGGAGCAGTTCCATCCGCGTGGCCGCTCCGGCTTCGGCGCCCGTCGGAGTCGACTACACCTTCTTCGACACGGACGGAAACAATCTGCAGCTGGATACGACGGAAGGCGCCACCGACGAGGTGAGCTTCGCCCTGAATGCCAACCAGCCGTCGCAGGTCGGCTTGCTCGGCGCGGCCAACACAACGCACACCGCCATCCAGACCGGGTCCGCGTACGCCATGATTTATTGTCCCGATGCAACCACCTGCGCCAGCGTCCTTCCGCAGTTGCTCTATTCGGCCCTGCCCGCCATGCCGTGGTCGCTGAGTGTGCCCATTTCGTGGGACACCGCGCTCTGGTTTCAGTGGTCCGCGGAAGGCATCGACGATGGCGGCGCGAACAAGGTATCCCTCGTCGTTTTCAACGAGAACGCGACAGCCGCCAGCTACACGGTCAGCGTGTACGACAGTGCGGGAAATCGCGCCGGTACGGGTACGACGCCCTCCATCCCTGCCTGGGGAACTTACGGAGCGCTTCTATCCGATGTGATCGGGACGCCGCTGCCGCCGGGCATCTTCAAGATCCTCGTCGATGGCGGCGCATCGAACTATTCCGCCGTCGAGGTGCTCCAGTTCAACGGGATGTCCGCGACCTCCCTGCAGGTGTCCTGGGACAGCGCGCCCGCTGCGGGCGCAGACGCAGCGTCGTTCCGCCGGCGGAACGGTCGAGGCGCGCGCATGGCCGCCACGCCGAAGCGGGTGTTTGCCGCGCTGGCGAAGTGACGGCGTTGGCGCGGGCCTCGCGTCCCCCGGCTTCCTGCATCGCCTTCACCGGCGCAGGGTTCAGCATTTACTCCACCTTCATCGCACGGGGGAGAGGACGTCACTCTCCCGGCGGACAAGCCCGTCACGATCAGAGCCTCCAGGCGAACGGCGTCGAAGCGGGCACCGTGCAACCGGCGAAGTGAAGCGGGGCCGCCTCTGTCCTTCCTGCAGTTCCGTCAAAACCGGGAACTGTAGCGACAACTGTAGCTCCAGCGAATCTAAGCCGGAGGCCTGCCCAAAATGGTCTGTTAGCTTATTGAAAAGGAATGGCGGGGACGACGGGGCTCGAACCCGCGACCTCCGACGTGACAGGAAGACGGCGCTCCGCGACCCGGGCCTCCATCTCGGCGTGCTTCAGCAACATAGCACGAGCACGGAAGAGCCGTTGCTCAGGTGCTGCAGTACGTGCACAGTTGTGGCTGGCGACCGCCGAGGAACTCCGTCATCCCCTGCCATTCCTTCGCGGTCACCCGCCCGCCAGCCTGGTGATCTGATACGCTGGCAACTGAAAAAAGCAACCACTGGCGATCGCCACCGTGGCGGCGTTTTCCGCCGCGGTGATGAGTGCGTGTCCCGTCCAGCGGCGCTGCGGCGCAAAGGGCGCACCGATGCCACATTTGCTATCGCGTTCCAGCGAAAATGAACATCACCGAAGCGCCAGCCGTTGAACGCTTCGTCTTCGAGGAGGCGGAGTCATTGGTGCGCCGGATTGTGCGATGGCGTCTGGGGGCCGCGTCGCTGCAGGATCGCGAGGACGTCACGGGCGATGTCCTGGTGGAGTTGCTGGCGCGGATCGACTCCATCGGCCGCCATGCCGGCGACATAATCGCCGACCTCGCCGGCTACACCGCGGTTGCGGCTCACCACGGCTGCGACCGCTACTTCAGGCGCCGTTTCCCGCAGCGCTGCCGTCTGGCCACGCGAGTGCGGTATTTCCTCGAGCATTCGCCCGACTATTCGCTCTGGTATGAACGGGACGTGTTGGTCTGCGGCGCGGCCACCCACCGCGAGAACGCCTCCGTGATCGATCTGCAGCCAGGCTGGATCGCCGAAGTTGCGCTCCCCCGGCATCTCGACGAAGCCGCGGCGGTCGCGGCAATCCTGACGCATTTCCGGCATTCTCTGCGTTTTTCCGACTTGACCGAAGCGCTGGCTGAGCTGTTCGATCTTCGCGACGGCGCCGCGCCAGCGGTCTGGCCCGCGATGTCCGCAACGGAACGATCGCCGGATATACAGATTTCCAATCGGCAGATCCTCGAGCTGCTGTGGAAAGAGATCGCGCTACTCCCCCGCTTGCAACGAGTCGCTCTGCTCCTGAATCTCCGCGACGACGACGGGGGAAGCGCGTTAGTGACGCTGCCCGCCACGGGGATCGCTTCGATGAGAAAAATCGCAGCAGCGATGGAGATGCCGGCCTGTGAACTGGCACGGATATGGAAAGATCTCCCACTGGACGATCTGCACATAGCCAAAATGCTCGAAATCTCGCGCCAGCAGGTGATCAATTTGAGAAAATCCGCCCGAAAACGGCTGGCGCGGCGAATGTCCGGTAATATGGAGCGCAAACCGGACTCCAAGAGACTGGATGGGCCGAGTGTCTGAACATCTGACTGCGAACGAGCTGGAGCAATACGCGCGGGGTTCCGCCGCCCCGGAGCTCCTTTTGTCCTGGGACGATCATCTGGCCGGCTGCGGAACGTGCCGTTCCCGAATGCCGGCGATGGACGCCCTTGCGCGCTGGGCGGCCGGCCTCGCTGGCGAAGAGCACGAACGTCACTTGACCTACGAACAGATATCGCAGACCGCTGAGAAGAGAATCCCCGAGGACGAAGTCTTCGAGATCCGTTCTCACCTGAACGGCTGCCAGGCCTGTCGTGACGAGGTCGCGGATCTTTCGCGGCTTCGCCACGGCATGACACGCGGATGGCAGCGGCCATGGTGGGCCGTGGCGGCAGCCGCCAGTGTGGTCGCACTGGTGGCCGGCGTGTGGTACTGGCGCGGTACCGCCGCTCCCGCGCTCAGTCTGCCCGAAAGCTGGTCGCGCGAGGATCGCGCCGATGTGGAGAGCGTGCTTCGTGCGGGCCGGCTGCCCGAGCGCGCGCTTCCAGCCGATCTCGCCGTGAGAAGAAGTATCCTGCTGGGCGCGGCGGAATCCGGGTTCTTCGCTCCGCTTAGCCCAATCTCGGAAATCGTGGAGACCGATCATCCCTGCTTCAAATGGCAGCCGCTGAGCGGCGCCAAAGCCTACATGGTGGAAGTGTACGATAGCGATTTCCGTCTCGCCATTCGCAGCCCATGGGTGACGCAAACCGCCTGGACCGCTCCACAGCCACTCGAACGCGGCCAACGCTATTCGTGGCAGATCTCCGCCCTGCGCGAAGGCGCAACCTTTACAGCTCCGCAACCTCCCGCACCGGAAGCGCGATTCCGGGTTCTTGATCGAGCGAAAGAGGAGGCCATCGCGCGCGCCCGCGCCAGTGGCTCCCTCGGGCATTTGCTCGCCGCCGTCCTGCTCGCCGAGGCGGGGATGCAGCCTGACGCAGCCGCGGAGCTGACGAGGCTTCCGGCAAAAGCCAGGCGGATTGCACAGATCGAGAAGCTGGTGGCTAGTAGCCGTTCCCGACCATGACGAACCCGGCCCAGTAGAATGGGTGGCTGTATTCGGGTGTTCTCATCACCGCGAGAGCCGCTTTCTGCAGGCTTCGGGCGCGACCGTACATCGGGCCGTCCGCGAGCGCCGGCGCCAGAAAGCCGTGCATGGCGATCATGAGCTGGGTGGTGCTGGCGCTGTCCGCCTTCCATTGACTCACGACGGTTGTGCGGGCGCCAGCAAGCAGAAAGGCCCAGGTCATGCCTACCAGCCCTTCGCCCATGGACACGCGCCCCCGCCCGGTCTCGCACGCCGAAAGCACCACAAGGTCCGAGTGCAGATTCATTTTGAGCACGTCGCGAGCTTCGAGGACCTTGTCGCTGTCTGTTTTGCCCGAAAACACGAGGTAGGAGTACATCGGATTGGCGGAATTGAAGATGGCATGCGTGGCCAGGTGCAGAATCCGAAAATTGGGGGCTTCTTGCTGCCAGTTGGTTCTGGACGCATCGGCGCCCAGCAGCACTTTCGAATTCGCCGCTCCGTAGAACCGGGCGAGTTCCTGCACCTGCCTGGCCGTATCGGGCGCCGCCGCGGTGTCCGGATCGCCCATCGCCAGCAGCCGATGAGAGCCGGACGGCACCGCCAGTCGCGACTGCCCTCGCAGCCACGTGAGAGAAGGGGCGTAGAAGACAGCGTGGGTTTCGATGAGATATCGCCCGTTTCCATCGATCAAAGCCTGGAATGGCAGGTTCCATAGGGGACCGTCGGGAGCAATCACCAGCAGCCTGGCGCGCCTTAGCTCGGAACCGAAGGGCGCCAGCAGGCGCCGGTACAGGCGCCCGCCGGCCTCGCGATAGCTCAGATCCCGCCGGGCCAGTTTTTCGCGAAAACTCTCGATGTCCCGCGTCAGATCGTCGCGGTTCCACGGGATTTCGTCGGTGCGGAGCAGGGGGGCGCCGCTTGCGCCACGCGCGATCGTGAACACATAGACGCGATCGCGAGCGCTGACGAATTCCACCAGAGTGGTGTGCGAATCGGGCACCAGGTCCGCGCACTGCGCCAGGGTGATGGGATCTCCCTCGCCTCGCTGGGCGGCGAGCGCCGGGTGCAGCGCATAGAGCTTCATGCGGAAAGCTTCCATCTCGCGCTCGGTGGCTTCCAGACGCCTGTGCAGATCGGCGAGGGCCTTCTCATCCGTCGTGCCGGCGATTCGCACATCCAGCCCCGCGAGACTGTCGTTGAACCGGCGCTCCCGCTCCGCTTCCTCCGCGGTGATCGATGCGGCGGGCTCGGTTCGGCCGGAGCGCATCACGTCCAGCAGTTGCCTCGCCCGTGCTCGTTCCGCCACGGAGAAAGCCCGCTCGGCGGAACCCTCCTCCAGATCCAGACGGAGAAGATCGTGATATGGGGCGATCCGCGACTCAAGGAGATGCTGGCCCTCCTGCGCTCCGCCGCTGGCTCCGGATCGTAACCCTTCCACATAAGCAACGGACTGTTCCAGCGACTTGCGGGCCGCCGGCCAGTCTTTCTTTTCCAGCGAGCACCTGCCCATGGCATCGAATACCTGCCACAGGATATCGGGCATTCCGTAGCTGGCGGCGGCATCCACCGCCTGGCGCGCTTTCTGGCAGGCGTCATCCACCTGCCCCAGCTCAATCTCGATCCATGACAGGTTGACCAGGGCTGTCAACGTTGCGTCCACGGCGTTGAGATCCCTGGCGAGCCTGAGGCTTTGCTCCAGGTCGGCGATCGCCTTCTGAAGTTGATGCATGTCGGAGTACAGAGCCGCCCGGTTCAGGAGGACGATGGATTGCACCCGGGGATCGTGCGTCAGGCCGGCCAGATCAAGAGCGCGGTTGTAGGCTGCGAGCGCCTTGTCGGACTGCCCGGTGCCGGCATAAGCAAGCGCCGTGTCGGTCAGGCCGATGGCCAGACTGTGCCAGTCGTGAGCCTGCTCGGCGCCGCGGTTGGTCTGCTCCAGATATCCCAGGGAAGCTTCGGCATTGCCAAGCATCGCGGCGATCACGGCCAGAACCGCGTTAGCGCCGGCGACGGCTTCGGGATACGCTGCTCCAACTTGCAGGGCTTCTCCCAGGATGTCCTGTGCCCGACGCAGCTCGCCATTGCGCTCGTAATTAACGGCCAGATTGGTCAGGCTCTCGGCAGTTTTGCGGTCGTCGTGCAGGTCGCGGTAGAGGGCGACGCTCCGGTTGTCGGTCTCAATGGCGCCCTGAAAATCGCCGAGCGACCGCTGAGCACCCGCCAGCCCACGCAGCAGATCGGCCTCGAGGGCACGATCGCCCGATTTGACCGCCGCCGCCAATCCCTCTTTGTAGGTGGCGAGACCCTCCTGGTTCTGGCCCAGCCTTCGTTGAACAATGCCAATACCGCGGAGCGAGATGGCGATCGAACGATCCGATTGCAGCCGTCGGGCCACCGCCAGCGCTGCTGCGAATCCGCGCAGAGCCTCCGGTTGCTCGCGCTTATCGAGATGCGCCTGCGCGGCCTTACGGCAGGCTTCAAAAAGTTCCGGATTGATCGACACGGTATTGGCGTCGAGAAGTTGCGCGACAGCCTTATCGTCAGTGGCCCCGGTCAGCCGGTCCACGAAGCTGTTTTGTGCGGACGCAACCAGACAAACGATCAGGACGCAGAACGTTCTCATGCGCGATGAGCCGGGGCTTCGCTTCAGTCAGGTGAGTTCCCATGCCTGGTTCGGCGGAAGGCGTCGCTCTTCCCCACTCAAGTGTATGGCAATCCGGCAGTACCTTTTCGAGCGCGCTGCCAGCCGATAAATGTGGATGGGCTGGTAATATCGGCGCGCTTCCCTCTTCCGTGCATGGTAGAACGGCGCCCGCCAGAGCTGAGGACAGCGTTCGGCGAGCGCGGGACCTATTCATAACGGAGGCATTCTGAATGAAAGTGCGTAGCTGGACAAACGGGAATACCCTGTCACGGTCATTTCTGTGTCTGATTCTCCTCTCTCTGGCGTTTGCCAGCACCGGTCTTGCAAACATAGTCAACGTCAGCGTGACCTGCCCGGCGCAGAGTCTCGCCGCGACAATCGCAGCATTGAACCCGGCGGATACCAATACGGTGACTGTCAGCGGAAGCTGCACCGAGAACGTAGTCATCTCGGGATTCCCGTACCTCATCGTAAAGGGACCCGCCACTCTGAATCAGCCGGCCCAGGGTCTGGCACTGAACATCCAGAACTCCAGCCAGATCTCGATTCAGAATGTGACATTCACGGGCCCGAGTGCGGGCAACACTTCGCCGCTTGCAAATGTGAGCAACAGCCCGACCGTGAGTTTCAACAACTGCCTCTTCATGAACTCCGCGGGAATGGGCCTTCAGGTCAACAGCAGCGGAGTCGGCCTCGATGGCGGCCTGGTCATGACCAACGCGTGGCAGGGCATTGTCGTAACCGGGGTCTCCTCGTTTGTCATGGGCTGGGACGTGAATGCTCCGGTCACCGTGTTGAACAATGGCACTGCGGGTCCAAACTATGACGGCATCGCTGTAGGTCAGGGCGGGACGCTCAGCATGGGCCCATATGTTCAGGTAATCGGGAATTCAGGGAATGGAATCACGTTGGCGGGTGCAACCGCGTCGGCTTGCTGCGGGGTGGCGATTCCTGTTGGCTCTTCGGGCGCGATGGCGCCCGGCCCCCAAATCGCCGCTAACAAGGGTTGGGGTATCTATGCCGGTAATTACTCGTCGGTCACTCTGGTAGGTAACATATCCGGTCCTCCGACGGTGATTATCAGCAACAATGTGCAGGGCGGCATGGTGGTGGACGGCAGCTGGGCAGGTTTGTTCTATGGCGTCGCCGTCGGAAACAACGGCTACAGCACACAAACCAATCCCACTGGCGGCATCTATGTCAGCGAGAACGGTGTTTTGGACATTCAGGGGGGCACGATTGAAAACAACACGGGTCCGGGCATCCTGGCCAGCCAGGGATCCGCGGTAACGCTTTGTTGTGGCGAGACGATCACCGGAAATACTGAGTCAGGCATCTACATTGACGTGAACGCGTCCGCCTATTTCCCTAACGAGGGAGGACCGGCCAACTCGATTAAAGGCAACGCCCCAACCGACCTGACCTGTGACGCGGGCGGTCTGGCAGCGGCCGACAAGAGCTACGACCCGGGTATCGGCAAGAAGTCCTGCCCGAACTATTACCAGGTTCCGCCGCGCAAGAAGGCCAAATAAAGCGCTGCTGGGGAGTACCAAATAAAGCGAGGGACAAACACGGATTTCGCGGTTAACCCTCCAACCCCATCGGAACGCTTCGCCGCAAGCCAGACCTTGCGTTTGCTGTCATGGGTGCCGCTACTGGCTGCCACAGTCGCTGCGCAGAACTATACCTGGACGCAGCTCTCGCCGGCCAGCAGCCCTCCGGGCCGCGATAATGCCGCCATGGCGTACGATGCTCTGCATGGCCAGGCTGTCCTTTTCGGCGGGAGCGCCAGTAGCGGCGACCTTAACGATACCTGGGTCTGGGATGGCACGACCTGGACGCAGAAAACTCCGGCGAACAGCCCGCCGGCGCGTACCGGTGCGGCCATGGTTTTCGATGCCGCTCATAAGCAGGTCGTCCTGTTCGGGGGATACGGCACAGACGACTTAAACGATACCTGGGTTTGGGATGGCACCAACTGGACCGAGAAAACTCCGCCGAACAGCCCGCAGGCCCGTTACTCCCCCGGCATGGTGTACGATGCGGCGCATAGCCAGGTGATTCTCTTTGGCGGATATAGCGATGGCAGCGGCGGCGCCATGGGCGATACCTGGGTATGGGACGGAACCACCTGGAACCAGAAAACTCCTCAGAGCAGTCCCACCGCGAGGTCAGACCTCGCTTTGGTTTACGATTCGGCGCACAGTGTGGTGGTGCTTTTCGGCGGTGGAAACGAAGATACTGGCGTCTACTTTGCCGATACGTGGACGTGGGATGGCGCCAACTGGACTCAGCAGCCGTCCCAACTCAGCCCCACGGCACGTACAGATCTCGCCATGGCGTACAACGCCGCGGCGCGTGAAGCTGTGATGTTCGGCGGCTGGGATGTGAACGGCAATAACCTCGGCGACACCTGGGTTTGGAACGGATCGAACTGGGCCCAGGTGCAAACCAGCCCGGTGCCTCGGGGAGTCGCGGCGATCGCGTATGATTCGGCGCATAGCCAGGTTGTAATGTTCGGCGGCACGGATTTGGTTTTCTTCTATGGCGATACATGGGTATGGGGCACGGCCAGCCCCGGCGCAATGGCCCAGGTCGCCTCCGCTGGTGGATGGGATACATCGTTGACGCTGGTGAATTTACGTGCATCGCCGGCCCCGTTTCAATTGTCGTTTTTCGATAACAACGGAGAATCGTTACAGTTCCCGTTCACGTTCCCGCAGAATCCTTCGGCCGGCAGCACAAACGCGGCAGGGTTCGACGAGTCTATAGTGCCCAACGGTCTGCTCATCTTCGACACTACTGGCCCGCTTGCGCAGACACCCGCAGTTGGCTCCTCACGACTTTCGACCAGCGGCGATATCCAGGCCTTCTCCGTTTTCACGTATACGCCGAGCGGCCAGGCCGCGGTGGTGCCGCTGGAAACCCGCAACGCCAACTCCTATTTGCTGCCGTTCGACAACACCGGCACGATTTCTACCGGTCTGGCTATCTCGAATATCTCGAGCAGCTCGACCGACGTGAATGTCGTGATTCGGGACGACACCGGTAAACAAATAGACACAGGGAAAATCAATCTGCCGGCCGGCGGCCACAACTCGTTCATGCTGACCGACAGCAGTCAGGGTTTCCCGGCGACCGCCGGCATTCGCGGCACCGCGGAATTCGATACCCCATCCAACGGGCAGATCAGTGTGCTGGGCCTGCGAGCGAACGCGATTCCGAACAGTTCAGACTTTGCCTTAACCACGATACCCGTCCTGGCCAACGTGACTTCCATCGGGGGCGTCTTCGCGCACCTTGCCAGTGGCGGCGGCTGGCAAACCACATTCACGCTGGTTAACACCGGCGCCACCCCAGCCTACGCGGTATTGTCCTTCTATGCCGACGATGGCAGCAAGCCTTCGCTGCCGATGAGCTTCCCACAAACAGACAAGACGGGCACGAGCTCTTTTTACGCTGAGACCCTCGCTCCGGGAGCTTCGCTCATCGTCGTCGTCACCGACCCCGGAACTTCGTCGCCAACAACAACCGGCTGGGCGTTCCTGGGTATGGGCTGGCAAATCGGAGGTTACGCCGTATTTCGCTATAACCCAACAGGCCAGGAAGCCGTGGTGCCTCTGGAGACCGTCCAGGCGCCATCGTACATCCTGGCATTCGATAATACGGGGAGCCTGCAAACCGGGCTGGCTATCGCCGCCAACAGTGCAAACCCGCTCAGTGTGCCCGTGATTCTCCGGGATGATTCCGGCAACCGGATCGCGACGGGCACCATCAATCTCCCCACTCGGGGACACACTTCATTTATGCTGACCGACGCGAAGCTGGGCTGGCCGATCACGGCGGGCAAGCGAGGCACGATTGAGTTCGATTCCGATGAGATCGGCGGCTCCATTGTGCCACTTGGACTGCGCGCCGCGTCAATTCCCGGCGGCTTCACCATCACTACGATTCCGGTGATGATCCCGTAACGACGGCATCCACCTGGAATGGCCCAGCGGGGTTCTCGGTCGCCAGACTCGGTCTCGTTCGGGTTCAAAGCCATGCTGTTTCAGATTGTTGGCACGGAAACGGTAGCAGTAATGAGAATAAGGACGAATGCGAATCGCTGACGGGCCTGGAACTTATTGAGAAGAGTGGCGGGGACGACGGGGCTCGAACCCGCGACCTCCGACGTGACAGGCGTAAGGAGTAATCGTTTATTTTCAGTTATTTGCATGAAATAAAAGGGGTCTCTCCGGACTGGAGCCGACACAGAACGACGTGGAATGACCCGATTCCACAGGGTTTGGTGACACAGCTACTGACACAGCGAGTTCTGAACGCGCTCGGGCACGAATCAGTTTCACGGAGACCTCTAATGACCTTTGGAATGGGTCGCGTTTCATCGCGGCCGCGGGGGGGGCCGATGGGAGTTCGACAAAAGTAAGCAGTCCTTGTCGGTTGCAGTGTCTTTTGCAGTGAACGGCCCTCTCATCGTCGATGATGTCGAGACTCTCATCCGCGCCGCGGTGGACGGCATCGGCCTTGCCTTCGTGTCAGATGAGCGCGTTGCGCCGCACCTCGCGAAGGGTGAGCTCATCCGCGTGCTGCAGGATTGGTATCAGCCGTTCCATGGATTCTTTCTGTACTACCCGAGGCGCCGGCAGCAGCCTGCCGCACTCACGGCTTTGATTAACCCTGAATTCCGAAGTTGAGTGAACGTGGGTCGAGCCAGGTATTTGAGACAACAGAGGGATGGAGTCAAGCGCCACGGACAAACCAGTCCAGCGTGAGACGCGTGCCCTGTTATCGGACGAACGGCTGATCCTGCGCGAGACACGAGGCGCGGTGACACCGTTCGGCGGTCTCGCGGTTTTCTTTTCCTTTCTCGGCAAAATCGGAGCGGTAGAGAGGGTGCGTCAGCACATGCCGGCCAGTTTCTGGCCGACGGGAAGGACCCGCGCATCACCGCGAGGATCGACGCGATGCTCGGCCGCGGCCGATTGGCGATTCGGCTGCCGATCAAAGACGGCACGCATTGTCTGATCGCCAACCTCCTTGCTGCCCTGACGCGTATGGGGTACGGGGACCACGCAGTGGTTCAGCAGGAGCGCGAGGCTCTGGCGCAGAGAATTGTGAACGACGGGGGAATCGCCTGCGGCGGCATGGCTTATTCTCTGCTGCCGTCCTGCTATATGGCCCAGCCGAAGCTGCTCCTCTGTTTTTCGCAGGTCCCTCCCAACCGGCGAACCTCGGCGATGAAGTCCGCAATCGAACTGCTGGCCGGCTGCATGCTTGACCATGAAGTATTTGTGTATGTCCCCGGAAATCAGGATGCCTGGTCGGCGGTTCTTGAGCGCCGCCCCGGACGCAACCGATTGGCTGCCAGGCAAACCGTAAAACAGTGGATGTCCGA
>Ga0326727_10006727_pt1 | contig 31185 bp, 25 predicted proteins | sample MB2enrmetagenome_FD_207643 | JGI IMG/M metagenome (GOLD analysis project Ga0326727, IMG submission 207643) | Lab enriched peat soil microbial communities from McLean, Ithaca, NY, United States - MB29MY | ecosystem: Environmental > Terrestrial > Soil > Wetlands > Peat | place: USA: New York... | reverse complement strand
GCAACGGACCGGACCGCGCCATCGGCCCTCCTTCGGCGCTGCTGACTTTGCTTATCCACGATTTCCCTGAGCACAACCATCATCTTCTCAAAGGCTTGTATCAGGTTATGCAACAGCTTCTAGCGTTGGTTCGGGGTAGGGTGACCGCCTATTCCGGAGGAATACAATGGCGTCAACGTGTAGAGAATAACGACCTCAGCAGCAATACCAAGGACGAACCATAGAACTATTGAGCTACATTCCAAGAAGAACGGGACCATATGAAGCTTCAACGCTCTGATTACTTCGTTCGCTTTCTTCACAGGGACCGTTCGCTTTTTTCACGATTTATTCCGAACACGGCAGCCCCAGCCGAGGGTCTTGGCTGGCCGGTCAAAGAGGAGGAAGGGTTTAACAGCACTGGAGGACCGGGCAAAGTTTTGGAAGAGCACTTGCTAGTACCAGTTTTCGTAGCACGGCGGGTGGAAGGTGTAATGATTTGCGGATGGAGCTAATGCAATGTTCAAAGCCTTTGGTATCCGGGGACTCCGATTCTTTCTCTTCTTCGTCCTGGTTGCCGCCTGCTTTGCGATTGTACTTACCTGGTGAGCTCTTGCTGCCCCCACTCCGATGCTAGGGGTTCTGGAGGACGAAATGGTCTTCGTTTCGGGCCGAGTATCGGGCTTCCTGCGAGATCCGAACGGCGAGATCAAAGGGATGTTGTTAGACAAGGGCCACGAAGTACGTTTTCCTACACCGCTTGGGAAACTTGTTTCGCCGATCATCAAGGAAGGCAGCCTGGTTGGAATTGAGGGAGAGAGCCGCTGCGCCGATTTCCCTGAAGGGTATCTGCAAGCGATCCTAATTACGAATTTGGATTCGGGACAGATTGCGACCTTGCCAGCCCCCAAACAACAAGGCAAGCCAGGGATGTGGTTAAAGCCTTCCCCGACCGAAACCGCATCCCTGGGCCATCCCGATTCACAATCTCGGGAGGAAGAAAAGAGCGCTAGCCCACCGCCTGGATCTGATTGCGAGACGCTCGAGCTGGGCCCTAGCGAAGTTGATTCCAAACCTCTGCACCCGGCATCGTTCTTCCATGCCTTGCTTCGTGAGAAGGATGGACAGGCTGCGGAACTTACACGCAACGAAGCGGCCAGAAGCATCGGGCTCGCCTACGATAGCCTCCACCGCATTCAGGCAATTCTGGCCTACCTGCATATTATAAAGCACAGCGTTCCTGGGATTAGCCAGTTTCTCGACGAGGCCAAGCATACCTACGAGCAAGCACATGCGCGATTCGCGACGGCTGACTTCACCGGCGCGAAGGAATTTGCAGAAGCATCGGGAAGCCTTTCGCGCGTAGTTGAGATTGTCATGGCGCGAACACTTCGTTCGGACAGCAGTCTGCCCTCCCTTGTGCCGCCCCCTCCGGGGCACCTGGGTGCATCCCCGGAGCCGGACCACGTGGAGGAGGACCTCGCCCACGCAGAGACCGTTCTTTCAAGAATTCATTGGGTATTGGAGAATGGAACTCTTCCCTCCGAGGACCGCGCGCAGGTTCGCAAAATTGCTTCTTGGGGAGACGCCTTTTACAAACAAGCCCAGCACACGTACAGATCCGCCATCTTGGAAGACGCGGCTGAATTTGCTCAGGCGGCTCTCGCGGGAGCTCACTCTGCAGAGCATGTCTGCCGGAAATGGTATGTCAGCCATCCAGTGCATCCCTAAGCGATGCCGACGGGGGAGCCGAGTCAGATCCAGAGTCAGATCGACGCGGACATCGACGATGCTCCGGTGCTTCTGGAAAATTGCTATCATACCGTTCTAGGAGACGCGAAGAGAGGTGGGCCCCTGCCTTCCAAACTTTCATTATCAAGATTGAGCTTTCGCTGGCAAGTGACTCTACTTGGCACACTGGTCGCCGTTCTGTCCCTCGCGGTCTTGCTCGCCATTTTCGCAACTCTACGCTATACGAAATCCGCCATTTTGAGCGGCGAGGGAAAGCGCCTGGCAGACACTGCGCGAAATCTCGCGCAAGAGTATGAAGACCAGGCAGATTCCGCTCGCCGCAACAATCAGCAGCCCCCATTGGACAACCCCAACATGGGTTCTTCACGAGAGGTCCTGGCTCTTACGAGCCGCCTCGTCTTGCAGAATTTGGAAGGAGTGGGTGGAGGTTTCTATTCGTCAGCCAATGACACGCTTGTTGGGAATTTCTATCCAGCCGGCGAACTCTCCCAGGGAGGTGCGGGAAACAGCGATTTCCCTCAGGCAGAGCGCCAGGCCGTTCTCGAGATTGCTCGAACTGCCGCGACCTCGCAACAAAGCTCCGAGCGAACCATCGTGAACCCAACGGGGATTCTGCTTATCAGTGCCATCCCGATCCGTGAAGGATATTCGTTCGTCGGCAGCGCGTGGTCCATCAAACGCTTCTCTGAACTTCCAGGAACGAACCGATTCAGGGCCTACTTGGTTACCGCGGGTCTGGCTGCTGCAGCTCTGGCAAGCGTATTACTAACGCTGCTAGTGATTCGTAACCTTCAGGGCGGTGTCCGAAAAATCGAGAATGGGCTGCAGACTCTCGAGGGCAACCTTTCTTCGCATATCGACACAACAAATGAGCCAGCAGAGATTCAGTATATCGTCCAGGCGATCAACCGGTTGGGATTGACTCTGAAGGAGAAGCTCGACCACGAGAAGCAAATCGAGGCGCAGCTACTTCACGCAGAGCGCCTTGCGAGCCTCGGGCGTCTTGTCGCCGGTGTGGCCCATGAAGTCCGCAATCCTTTAGCAACGATTCGTTTACGGGTTCAGATGTGCCGTCGAGATGCGGCGGACCCCAAGGTAAAAGAGTCCTGTATCATCGCGTTGGAGGAGATTGAGCGGCTCAATGGCATTGTCAACCGCCTGCTCAACTTTGCGAGGCCCATCCATCTTCAACTCGAACCAGTTGATTTGAGGGGCCTGGTGCAGGAGCGCATACGATCTTTTGAGGAGTTGGCTTTGCGGAACCAGGTCGAGTTGATGACCAATCTTCCCAATAGGAAGTTTTTGACCCTTCTGGACAAAGATCGCATGGCTCAAGTGTTCGATAACATCATCCAGAATGCACTTGAGGCCATGGCGGAACATGGTGGAACGCTTTCGGTGATTTTGGCGTCTCATACCGAGAAGGATGAAAAAGCCGCAGGGGTCAGTGTCGAGTTTCAAGACACCGGCAAGGGGATGGATTCAACCGTCGTTGGTCGCGTTTTTGATCCATTTTTTACAACGAAGCCTTCCGGGACCGGACTCGGCTTGTCCATATCCCACGAACTCGTTCGCGCTCATGGGGGCGATATCAAGATTGCCAGCGAAGCAGGCCGCGGCACGAGCGTGAGAATTACAATTCCACAATCTTTTACTTGATCGGGGATCGAGACTCTAAAGAATCTTTCAGATGCCGGCCACCATCCTCATTGTTGATGACGAAGCAAATCTCCGCAAGACATTAGCGGAGATTCTGCGCGCGCGCGGCTACTCCATTTTGGAGGCCGACGATGGCTCTTCTGCCGTCGAACTCCTTCGCACGACCACGCCTGATCTCATCTTTAGTGACTGGAAGATGCCCATAATGGGGGGAGAGGAATTCCTTCAATATCTGCGCAACCACCCCAGTTTGGCATCCGTGCCTGTGATTGTAGTAACCGCGTACGGTTCAAGTCACAGCGCGATCGAAGCAGTTCGTCTGGGTGCTTATGATTTTGTCACGAAGCCCTTCGATTTGGACGAGATTGTCCTGACTGCTGAGCGCGCGCTGGATCATTCCGCGTTAAATCGCGAAGTGATTCGCTTGCATTCCCAAACGGGCCAAGGGTATGTCTCTGGGGCGGGCCGGCTGATCGGCGCGAGTGGTCCGATGCTGGATGTGTTCATCATGATCGGGAAAGTCGCGGGAACGGATTCGACGGTTTTGATCTGCGGCGAATCAGGAACCGGGAAAGAGCTGGTTGCCGAAGCCATTCATAGTTACAGCCAGCGCAAGGATAGGCCCTTTGTTGTCGTCAATTGTGCTGCCCTGCCAGACAACCTGCTTGAGACTGAGTTGTTCGGTCACGAGAAGGGAGCGTTTACCGGGGCGGTTGGCCGCAAAGTGGGCCGCTTCGAGATGGCAGAAGGGGGCACCATCTTCCTCGATGAAATTGGTGAGCTCTCACCAAACCTGCAATCCAAACTACTCCGGGTATTACAGGAGCGCACTTTTGAAAGAGTGGGCGGTACGGAAACAATCGAGGGTGATTTTCGTGTGCTTGCCGCAACCAACCGGGATCTGGAAGCCTCTGTCCGCGAAAAGATCTTTCGTGAGGATTTATACTACCGGTTAAATGTTGTTCGCATTCAGATCCCTCCTCTGCGCGAGCGGCGTTCGGACATCGTTCCTTTAGCGGAACACTTTCTTCGGCAGTACAGCGAGAAGAATGGCTTCGGCGCAGTGGGCTTCTCGGATGAAGCGATTCTGATGCTGCAAAACTATTTCTACCCCGGAAATGTTCGAGAACTCGAAAACATGGTCGAACGGGCCGTGCTCATGGCTCGCGGGCGTGTTATCATGCCGGAGCATTTTCCGGCAGGACCTACTTTTGGCGGCAATGCAGACTCACGACAAGTAGAAGTCGATCTGCTCGCCCTTCCCTTTCATACGTCCATCGCCGAGCTAGAAAAACGGCTTATCCTCAAGGCCATCCAGGAGTCCGGCGGCAACAAGTCCGATGCCGCAAACCGCCTGCAGATTAATCGCCGACTGCTCTACAACAAAATGGAAGAACACAAGATCGAGGAGTAAAGGGAGATCCTAGTGATGAAGACTGTAACTATGAAGCGGGTGATCATCATCGGCGACGAGACCGTCAGGTACCGGATCGTGAAAGAGATCCAGAATCTTGGCGCTACGGGATACACCGACTACTCCGTCCATGGCGAAGGGGCAAGAGGTGTGCGACCGAGGCACGCGGAACCCGCGAACGTGAAGATCGAGATCATCGCTACCCCTGAAGTGGCCCAGCGCATTCTGGATCATATCGCGAAGCACTACTTCGACAATTACGCGATGATCGCTTTCCTTGACGATGTGGAAGTACTTCGTGGCGAGAAATTCGGCGCCAAAACCCTCTAAGAATAGAATAAAGATAGACACAATAAAACGCGCGTGTATCAGCCCCAATCGCCTGGCCGGTCTTTATTCCGATAATCTGATCCGTCGGTGTTCGCTTTTTTTACAGTCAGTGTTCCCCTTCATCACAGCCCTAGTCGGAGCTCTAATTCTCAGTTTTATTAGCCGCTCATCCGCCTGACCTGTAAGGGTTTATTCGACTCGCAATGCGCTTCATCCCTGGCATTGAGCTTGCTTCCGGTACGACGGTGAGGATTGCACGGTGTGCGGAGCGCGTTTTTCAGAGAAGTAGGCGTGCCTGACAGCCTCACCACAATTGACTTCGCAATGGGGGCGACATGTCCCGGTGGAAAGCACTTTTGCTGCTCCTGGTGGTCCTATGGCCGGCGTTTGCAGTATGGGCTCAAGAGGAAGGCAGACAGTTTGAAGTCACGCCCTTCGTTGGAACCCGCTTTGGAGGCAATATCGACCTCAGCCAGCAGGGCAATCCGAATGTCGACTATCTTCGAATAAAGAGCAGCGTGGACTATGGCGTCATGGCCGGTGTCACTTTCTGGCAGAATTTCGAGGGCGAGTTCATGTGGAACCGACAACCCACATCATTGAGCTCGCACAACCCGACCGACAACACTTTCGCGCCCGTCTCCAACATGAATCTGGATATGTACCAGTTTGATGTCCTCTATCAATTCCATCTGCCTAAAACAAAAATCGAGCCCTTTGCCGTCGCCGGACTGGGCTTTTCGCATTTCGGTGTTGAACCGGTAAATGGCGAGTCCGTACTGAGCTTCAGTAATCGCTTCTCCTACAATCTCGGTGGCGGCGTCAAATATTTCTTCAACCCTCATTGGGGCCTGCGTGCCGAGGTGCGCTGGTCTCCTTCTCATACCACCACAGGCGAAGGCGAGTATTGCGATCCCTTTTATGGTTGCGGTCCAACAACTGTGGCCAACAAGGCGGAACAAGGGCAGGCAAATATCGGAGTGATTTATCGCTTCGGAAGATAGCCCTCTGCCAGCTTTGTCCTTGCTGGTTTCCGCCCTTGACCTGTTCCGACCAATGACTGCCTTCTTTCACATTTTCTGTTCGCTTTCTTTACACTCTGGGCGCCAATCCTGCAAGGAAATGGCGAGACTTCATTATTCTTCCCTTTGCCCTGCTTCTAAGCCCAGTAAGACACAAGGAGTTATGGTGGCGGGATTGTTCCAAGCAGATCGGCAAGCCGATTGCTCCTCTTTAGTTGTGTTCCAAGAGAACGCCGCGCAGTCCTGGGAGGAGCGCGCCATGAAAAGCACACTGGTACTCACAGCATTTCTTCTTTTCGGCATATCGTTTATTGCATCGCCAGTTCGAGCCGAAGATCACCACCCGGCACGACCAGGCACGTTGAATTACGTCGAAGGTCAGGCCTTCCTCGGCACGCAATCGCTAGATGCTAAATCGATCGGCACGGTCGAAGTGGATGCAGGCGAAACGTTGTCAACCGAAAATGGCAAGGCAGAAATCCTGCTGACTCCTGGAGTCTTCTTTCGGTTGGGAGATCAGAGCTCGGCAACAATGATCTCCTCTGGTCTGACGGACACCCGGATGTCCCTTGACGAGGGTGAAGCCCTGGTGGAAGTGACTGAAATCCACCCGGAAAATGACCTGCGAATTAAGGAAGATGGCAAATCGACAGAATTGCTGAAAGTGGGGCTTTATGATTTTAACGAGAATCTCCGTGTAGTTCGTGTCTTAGACGGCGAGGCGGTCGTGGAAGAAGGGGATAGGAGCATTAAGGTCAAAAGCGGCCACATGATTGATTTTGGGGCGAAGAACGCAATCAAGGCCCAGAAATTCGACAAAAAGGAATTGGAAGCAGAGGATCTCTATCGCTGGACCAGTCTCCGCTCCGGCTACCTCGCCGAAGCCAATGCTGACTACGCTCCCACCTATTCGTATGGTGGGTTTGGATGGTTTGGCGACGGTTGGTATTGGGATCCCTGGTTTGATGCGTACACTTTTATTCCGGGCGACGGAATCTTCTGCAGTCCCTTCGGTTGGGGCTTCTATTCTCCCTGGTACGCCTACGCCTCTCCGTTCTATGGCAGCGGCCACTATTACCATCACTTCGGCACAGCCTATCCATTCTGGGGTTCGGGAGTCCACTACGGTCTTCCAGCTAACTACGGCCATGGTGTTCACTACGGTCCTCGCTATGGGACATCAGCAATAGCGGGCCGTTCAAGGGCAGGTTCCTTTCACGGTGGCGGATTCCATGGCGGCGGCTTCAATGGCGGCAGTGGATTTCACGGTGGCGGCGGTGGTGGATTCCATGGAGGCGGGGGAGGCGGCCACCGCTAGACGTGATATTGATCGGAATCGGGGACTGGGCGTGAAAGATTGCATTGTTAGAAGTTATTGCATTGCCGCCTTTGAGATCATGGCGGCGTCAGGCGGCCAGGAGTCTCATCTGGCAAGCGATCTCATGGGGGATCTCGTGATGGCGCCTGATTTTCCCTCGAATTTGTGGCTCCGTCCACCGCCGTCGACGTAGTTGCTCCCGATTTATTCCCGACAAATCGTTGGCCAGGTAAGTTGCTTGAAGCGTACCCAAGCTTGGATGGATCTCAATTTTTCCGGATGCAGGAGAGCCTGACAGACTGGTGACTCCTCGGAAAATCAAGGAACACGCATGACGCGAAAAACGCAAATTATTGTGGGGATTGTCTTGATTTTGGCACTCGCAGCGGGATGGCGGTGGCTTGGCCACTCGCGGATCGCGGCCGATGATCCCGGCCACGGCGAAACGGTTGCTGGAACGGTAGCTGCCGTGGTGAAAGTAGAGCGGCGCGACCTGGGAGTTGCCTTTACCTTAGCTGGCGCCTTCAAGCCATTTCAGGACGTGGATCTCCATGCGAAGGTGGCCGGTTACATCAAAGTGATTTACGTCGACGTTGGGTCTCATGTGAAAGAGGGACAAACGCTGGCCATTTTGGAAGTGCCGGAACTCGCGGCGCAGTTGGCCGGCGCGGAGGCCTCGGTGCGGCGCGCAGAGGAAGAGATCCGGCGGGCACAAGGCGAAGTAGTCCGGGCCCAGTCATCGTACGCGGCGGCGCACACCATGTACGACCGTTTGAGCCAAGCGTCACAGCAGAGACCGGGACTGGTGGCACAGCAGGATGTTGATGACGCCCAGGCAAAGGATCTCGGCGGGCAAGCGCAGGTGGCGAGCGCGCAAGCGGCACTGGACTCGGCAAAGCAAACACTGGAAGTGGCGCAGGCGACTCAAAAGCAGTACTCGGCCTTATCCGACTACACAAAAATCACGGCGCCGTTCGCGGGTGTTGTGACGATACGGTACGCGGATACAGGCTCGCTGATTGCAGCAGGGACATCGACAAGCACGCAATCGGAGCCCGTGGTGCGGCTGGCGCAGATCTCGGTATTGCGGCTGGTGCTGCCGATTCCGGAGTCCATTGCAGGTGGAATTCGGTTGGGGGACCCGGTGAGGGTGCACGTGCAAGCGCTGAACCAGGATTACGTCGGGAAGGTTTCGCGTTTCGCGGGCTCGCTGGATCCGCAGACGCGGACGATGGAAACGGAAATCGATTTTCAGAACGATGACGGAAAGCTGTTGCCGGGAATGTACGTGCAGGCTGTGATGGCGCCGCCTAAGGGGAAGGAGATGCTGACCGTGCCATTGGAGGCGGTCGACCAAAATGGAGCGGAGGGAATGGTACTCGTCGTCAATGAACAAAACGTGCTGGAAGAGCGCCATGTGCAACTGGGGCTGCAGGGCAGCACGCGCATCGAGGTGCTTTCCGGACTCAGCGAAGGCGAGCGAGTGGTGATCGGGAGCCGCAACGAATTCCGCAAGGGCATGAAAGTGATACCCAAGGAAATCGATGCCGGACAGCCCGGGGCGCCAGGAGGCAAGTAATGCCGAAATTCGCGCTGGCGTACCCGTATTTCATCATTATGTTGTGCCTGGTCGTGGCGGTGGTGGGCGTAACCACCGTCGTGCGCATGCCGGTGGACCTCTTCCCCGAGGTTAAGATTCCGGTGGTCGTTGTCGCGACTTTCTATGCAGGCATGCCCCCGCAACAAATTGAAGCGGACATCACCAATACCTTTGAACGATTTTTCACCCTGGGGAGCAATATCGATCACATCGAATCGCGTTCCTTGACAGGCGTGAGTTTGATCAAGGTGTATTTCAAGCCGGGGACGGATGCGAACGCGGCACTCGGCAATATTGCCAACCTGGCGATGGCGGATCTCAGGCGCTTGCCCCCGGGAACACTGCCTCCTGTGGTCTTGAAATTTGACGCCTCGAACCTTCCGGTTTGCCTGGTCACATTGAAAGGCCAGGGCCTCAACGAAACGCAGCTCAAGGACCTGGCCCAGTTTGAAGTCCGGAACCAAATCGCAAACGTACAGGGAGCTTCCGTGCCGCAGCCGTTTGGAGGCACCTACCGGCAGATCCAGGTTTTCGTGGATCCGGTAAAGCTGGAAGCGCACCAACTGAGTCTCATGGACGTTGTGAATGCGATTAACGATTCCAACCTGATTCTTCCCGCCGGCGACGTGCGCATCGGCAACCGGGACTACAACATTTATGCGAATAGCCAGGTACCGATACCGGATGACATCAACCGCATTCCCTTGAAGACGGTCGGGCTGGGCTCCGTGATGGTGGCAGACGTAGGTAGAGCGGAAGATGCCGGAGCCATCCAGACAAACATCGTCCGTATAGACGGGCAGAAGTCGGTGTACATCCCGATCCTGAAGCAGGGGGGCGACAGCAACACCATCGCGATCGTCAATGGGATCAAAGAAGCTACCAAACACCTTGTGGATGTCCCCGATGTACTGAGGACGGCGGTGGTCTTTGACCAGTCCATCTTCGTGAAGACAGCGCTAAAGAATCTTCTGAAGGAAGGTGGAATCGGCCTGGTGCTGACGGGGCTCATGATCCTGCTCTTCCTGGGTAGCCCGCGGGCAACGTTCGCGGTCCTGTTGTCGATTCCGCTTTCGGCCCTGACGTGTTTTCTGGTGATGAATGGATTGGGCGGATCGATCAATACGATGCTGCTTGGGGGGCTGGCATTGGCCTTCTCGCGTTTGATTGACGACTCCGTGGTCGTTCTGGAGAACATTTTCCGGTTCATGGAGAAGGGCGTCCCGCCACGAGAGGCCGCCGAAAAAGGAGGGATGGAGGTGGCGCTGGCGGTGCTGGCGGCTACATCCACCACGTCCATCGTGTTTTTCCCGGTGACTTTCTTCTACGGCGTCAGCCGGTATTTATTCACGGACCTGGCCTTGGGCGTGGTGCTTTCCATTTTTGCGTCGTATTTCTTCGCCATGACGGTTGTGCCATTGTACTGCGCGCAGTTCATCCGCCTGGATGCGCATGGGGAAGAGAGCCACGAAAAGCAGAAGGGGCCGTTCGAGAAGGTGGTGCACAAGTTCAACGAAGGGTTTCGGCGAATGCTGAATTTCTACGAGAAGCATGTGAATCGAGCACTGGAAACGCCTGGCCGGACGGCGCTCATCCTGCTTGGCGGTATCGCGCTTGTGATCGGAGTTATTTTCCCGTTCGTGGGACGCGCCTACTTTCCCCGAACCGACCCTGGACAATTTGTGATCAACATAAAAGCGCCAACGGGAACACGGTTGGAAGTCTCGGACAAGTACATCGCGCAAGTGGAAAACGATATCCGGGCCGTGATACCGAAACGCGACCTGGAAATGATCGTCTCGAATATTGGAATTACGCCCGACCTCTCCGCGATTTACACCAGCAATTCGGCCATGCACACGTCCTTCGTGCAAGTGAATTTAAGGGAAGACCACAAGGTGGGCAGCTATGAATACATGGCCCGCGTGCGGCAAAAGCTGGCAACGGACCTGCCCCAGGTAAGCGCCTACTTCCAGGCAGGCGGGCTGGTAGATTCCGTCATGAATCAGGGGTTGCCTGCTCCGTTCGACATTCAGGTGAGCGATAACGACTTGGTTGAGGGATACGGAATTGCTCGGAAACTTGCGCTGCAGCTGAAAGCGTCCAAGCGGGTGAGTGATGTCCTGATCCCACAGGATATCGATTATCCCGGGCTCGAATTGAATATCGATCGCGAACAGGCCAGCCTGCTTGGCCTCACGCCAAAGGATGTCGTCGATAACGTGATCACCGCACTCACCTCCGACGGCATGATCGCCCCGAGTTACTGGATCGATCCGAAAAGCGGAAATAACTACATGCTGACCGTGCAGTACTCGAACGAGAAAGTAGGGTCAATGACAATGTCCGACTTTCGTAATATTCCACTGCGAGCCGCTACTTCCGTGTCTTACACGCCCCTGCAGTCCGTGGCGAAAATCGTGCCGATTAACACGCCCACGGAAGTGGACCACTACCAGATCCGGCGAGTGATCGACGTGTACGTCATGCCGAACAGCGAAGATTTGAGCGCTGTCAGTAGTGAGGTAAATCAACTCCTGAAGAAACTGGTGCTGCCCAAAAACGCGATTGTGCGCGTCTGGGGGGCGGTGGTGGGAATGAAAGAGTCGTTTTTACGCTTTGGATTTGGTCTGCTGCTTTCGGTGATTCTGGTTTACCTGATCCTCATGGCGCAGTTCCGGTCGTTCATCGACCCGTTCATCATTTTGACGGCCATACCCCCGGGGCTCGCTGGAGTCGTCATTATCCTCTGGATGACGGGCACGACGTTGAACATCATGTCGCTGATGGGTGTGATCATGATGACGGGGATTGTGGTGTCCAACAGCATTTTGATCGTCGAATTTTCGGGCATTCTGCACCAGCGGGGTATGGGTCTGAAGGAAGCGGTGGTGGAAGCGTGCAAAGTGAGGTTGCGCCCGATTCTAATGACTTCGCTGGCGACTTTGTTGGGATTGCTTCCCATGGCCTTGGGAATCGAGGCGGGCAGCGAACAGTATGCGCCGCTGGCACGCGCGGTGATCGGAGGGTTGGGCGTATCCGTGTTCGTTACGGTGTTTCTGGTGCCTGCGGTCTACCTGGTGATTCACGGAAGAAAACAGGCAACGATTACGGAGGTGGCGTCGTGAGACGGACCATGGTGACGACGCTGGCGCTGCTGGGGACACTGGCGCTGTCGCCGGGTGCAAACGCCCAGCAGGCGCCCACCCCTCCGCCCAATTCCCCAAGGGGGGCTGCGGCGAGACTAACCGCCACGAGCGGTCGGCCACTGACGTTGCAAGAAGCGGAAGCAATCGCCATCAAGAACAATCCGCAAATCACGGTGGGAAGGCTGCAAGCGCTGGAGGCGCGGGAATTCGTACGTGAGGCACGGTCGGCGATGCTGCCACAAGCGAATCTAAGTGTGACGGCCGTGGATTCGGATCCGGGTACGCGAATTTCCGCAGGATACCTGACAAATCCGACGGTCTATCCGAGAGCGGCGGCCGGGGCTTCGGTGAGTCAGTTGATCACCGATTTCGGAAGGACGCAGAACCTGGTTTCGAGTTCGGTTTTTGCAGCAAAGGCGCAGGACGAGAACGCCATCGCCACGCAACAACAAATCGTCCTGGCCGTGGACGAAGCGTTTTACAACACGCTGGAGACGAAAGCACTGCTCCAAGTGGCGGAGGAAACAGTCAAGGCCCGGCAGGACCTGGTGGATCAAATCCAGGCATTGACCGATGCGAAATTGCGATCGGAAATCGACCTCAGCTTCAGCAGGGTGGATCTTGCGCGGGCAAAACTCTTGCTGCTGGAATCGCAGAACAACTATGAGGCATCACTCTCCACACTCTCGGCTATTCTGGCATTTCCGGACCGCCAGGATTTCGCCGCCGTGGAGCCCCCAACCCAAGTGCAGCCGCCTGCGGCTGATCCTGCTCCACTGATTCAGGAGGCATTGAATCAGCGCCCGGAAGTGAGGGCGCTGCAGAATGATGTGACGGCCGCGAGCAAGTTCAGCAAAGCGGAACACGACCTGTGGTGGCCAACGGTGAGCGCCAATGGCGTTGTCGGGTCAGCGCCGGTTCGCGATGATCATATTTCCAACTGGTATGGCGCCGTGGGTGTGAACATTAACATTCCCGTGTTCAACGGGTTTCTATTCAACGCTCGCGCCAAAAGCGCCGACCTGGGAACAGAAATGCAGCGCAAAAAGCTGCAGGATTTGCAGGACAATGTAGCCCGGGACGTGCGCAACGGTTGGCTGGATACTCAAAAAGCCTACGAGCGCTTGTCGGTGACCCGGCAACTCCGGGAACAAGCCGCCTTGGCGCTGGAGCTTGCCAGCGCGCGATACAAACTTGGGTTGAGCTCCATCGTGGAATTCAGCCAGGCTGAATTGCAGGAGACCGACGCCGAGCTGCAGGACACCGACGCTCACTATCAATACGTCGTCACACAGATCATGCTGGCCTATCAGATGGGCCTCACGCGCTGAGTGACGCTCCCTCGACCTTGAGGCAAATCCGTGTCATCTAGGAGTGATTCCTCGCTTGCAAAAAGCAAGTGCTCACGCTGTGTCAAACTGTGCCAGAAGTCGCTGTTTTCAAGCTGCTGAGGTCAGCTTGAAGCCTGCCTTAGTCATCACGTCGAAATACTTCTGCGCATCCTCCGGTTAAGAGTTGGAGGTCTTTCCCTTCCAGGATTTCTCTTTCGTTTTCTCCGACCATTCGGCCCGAATCTTTGACGACAAAGACTCTTGAATTCTCATTCGAGTGTCAACATGTGCTTGGCGAGAAGCACTCATTGGTGCCCGATGCGGTCGATTTCCTTCTTGATGGCCAGCGTGTCGAGGCTGGACAGGGGCAAACAGAGCAACAGACTGATTCTGCGATCCAGAATCATGAACGCTTCACGGAAGGCTTTTTCGATCTGGTCGGGTGTGCCGGCTACAGCGGCAGGGTCCGGCACGCCCCAATGCGCTGTCCTTGGTTGACCGGGCCAGATTGGGCAGACTTCTTTGGCCGCGTTATCGCAGACTGTGAAAACAAAATGCAACTCCGGTGCTCCGGGCTTGGCGAACTCGTCCCAATTCTTGCTGCGGGCCCCTTCGGTGGGCAGCTTAGCAATCTCGAGTTGGCGCAGAGCTTGTGGGTGAACACGCCCCGTGGCGTGGCTTCCTGCACTGTAGGCGGTGAAGTTCGGAAAACCCTTCTTGTTCATGATGGCTTCCGCCATGATGGAGCGTGCAGAATTTCCAGTGCATAGGAAAAGAACGTTGTAGCGTCCTTGCATGATGCTCACCTTTCTCGTAGGCGTCTTTGGGTCATTCGCAGATCCCCAAAGTGCATGGATAGCCGGTGACCGTGGTCACAGCCTGTTTGCCGGGAGAAGAGTAACATAAGTGCATGCTTGTATGCGAATATACAAGTAATGGAGCTAAGCGATGCCTAAACTACAAGTCTTTGATCCTGCCATGTGCTGCTCGACTGGCGTCTGTGGGCCGAGTATTGATCCCGCCCTGCCACGATTCGCCGCAGATCTCGAATGGCTCAAGAGCAAGGGAGTGGAAGTCGCGCGCTACAACTTGGCGCAAGAGGTTGCTGCCTTCACGAGCAATCCGGTCGTTAAGACTGCGCTCAACAGCCGGGGCAGTAAGTGTCTTCCCCTTCTACTGCTCGATGGAATGATTGTCGGCGAGGGCGTCTATCCGACGCGGGAGCAGCTTGCAAGTATCGCGCATGTGGAGTTCGAGCCGGGGCCGGTTATCACGCAGGTGAAAGAAAAGCAGCCATTCGTAACAATTGGAGCTGCAGGCAAGCCTGGCGGCAGGTGATTCATGAAGCTACTCCAAGATCCGACTCGGAACCTGCTTTTTACGGGAAAAGGCGGCGTGGGCAAGACTTCCATTGCCTGTGCCATTGCCATTTCACTGGCTGAACGGGAAAAGCGAGTCCTCTTGGTGAGCACCGACCCTGCCTCCAATCTCGACGAAGTTCTGGAAACACGCCTGGGAATACGGCCCACTCCGATTGCCAAGATGATTGGTCTCCATGCTATGAATGTGAACCCGGAAGAGGCTGCACGCCTTTACCGTGAACGCGTTATTGGACCCTATCGCGAGCTCCTTCCTAAGTCGGCGGTGGACAACATCGAAGAACAGCTATCCGGTGCGTGCACCGTCGAAATCGCAGCGTTCAATGAATTTGCGAAGTTGTTGGGAGATCAAACCGCCACGGCAGGGTACGATCACTTCATCTTCGATACCGCTCCCACCGGTCATACGCTTCGGCTTCTACAGCTACCTGCAGCATGGACTGATTTCATCGAGACCAACATGACGGGAACGTCTTGCCTTGGCCCTCTGGCAGGTCTCCAGGCCCAGAAGGAACTGTACGCAAAGGCTCTACGCGCCCTTTCGGACTCAAACGCTACAACGGTGTTTCTCGTCAGTCGCCCGGATCATTCGGCGCTGGCCGAGGCGGAGAGGACGCGCAGTGAGCTTGAAGGTCTTGGCATGAAGAATCAGAGATTGATTCTGAATGGTGTTTTCCTGGCGAGCGGCAGAGAGGATGCGGTTGCTCTCGCGTTGGAATCAAGGGGCAAAAAAGCCTTGGCGGATATGCCGCAAGGGCTACGCCTGCTTCCGCAAGATGAGGTTTCGCTGGTTTCTAACGCCCTCATTGGTGTCGAGGCGCTTCGCCAGCTATCTTCTGGCCACACCTCATTCACAACGGAAGCCTTCGGCGTTAGTCCTCGGGCTGTTCTTCCCCCACCGCTTGCTGACTTGTTGACTGAAATGGCGGCAAGCGGAAAAGGCGTCATCATGACAATGGGGAAAGGTGGCGTCGGCAAAACAACGGTGGCGGCTGCAATCGCTGTGGAACTCACACGAATGGGTCACAAAGTCCACCTGACGACGACTGATCCCGCAGCCCACGTTACGATGGCGCTCAACGGCAAAGTGACTGGTTTACAAGTCACGCGCATTGATCCCGCTGCCGAGACGCGAGCCTACACTGAAGAAGTCATGGCCGAATCTGGCCAAGACCTTGATGAGAAAGGCAGAGCCCTGCTCGAAGAGGACCTCCGCTCTCCTTGCACGGAGGAAATCGCCGTGTTTCGCGCCTTCGCTCGCAGAGTGGATGAGGGCAACGAAGGCTTTGTTGTCATTGATACGGCTCCGACAGGCCATACACTTTTGTTGCTGGATGCGGCGGAGGCTTATCACCGCGATGTGGCCCGCAATCTGAGTTACATTCCCGATAGCGTCCGCAGATTGCTTCCGCAACTCCGAGACCCCGAGTTCACGCGAATTCTCATTGTCACGTTGCCAGAGGCAACGCCTGTACATGAAGCGGCGCGGCTGCAAGACGATCTGAAGCGTGCGGGAATCAATCCCTACGCTTGGGTGATCAATCAAAGCTTTTGCGCCACGGACACCAGAGATCCTGTGTTGGCTGAACGGGGACGGCTTGAAGAGCGTTACATTTCTGAAGTGAGAGAGACTTTAGTCAGTCGCGTAGCGTTGATTCCTTGGCAGATCGAAGATCCCATTGGGAGCGAGCGGTTGCGACAAATTGCGCAAGTAGCAGTATAAAAGTTGAAGAGGAAGGGACGCATGAAAGAATTGGAACAGTACTTTAAGGCACTCGCTGACACAAACCGGCTGCGAATCCTGAACTTACTGCTGCATGGTGAGTTGTGCGTCTGCGACATCCAGTATGTTCTAGAGGCGACTCAGCCAAATGTTTCTCGTCATCTTTCATATCTGAAGAACTCGGGCCTTGTTCTGGATCGCCGGGATGGCTACCGCATCTTCTACCGCCTCGCTGACCCAAAGCAGGGGATGAAAAAGCGTTTGTTCGAGTTTCTCCAAGATGCTTACAAGAACGAAGAACAATTACGGGCGGACAAGAAGCGATTGAAGGAAGCGATTGACGTCGGTTCCTGCACACTTAGCGACTGGAAACCTTACTCTGCAGTTGGTGGGACAAAAAGCGTGCAAGCAAGTCGGACCTGACGATTTTGCCCAAGGACGGACGCGCTGTGTCCGTTGTCACTGCGATAATTCCGGCATAAGAGTATTTGCTGCGATATGCGACGAACGATTTCTTTCACTCTAAACGGCAAGCCGACTCGCTTGGCTGTCGATGACGAACGCATGTTGCTGTGGATTCTGCGCTACGACCTCGGCTTGACCGGCACCAAATATGGCTGTGGCGAGGGCCTTTGTGGCGCCTGCACGGTTGTGGTGGACAACGAGACGGTCAGGGCCTGCTCGACGCCGATCAGCGAGGTGGCAGGAAAATCCGTGCTGACGATCGAGGGGCTGGAACACGAAGGAAAGCTGCACGCCATCCAGCAGGCATTTCTTCGGCATAGTGCCTTTCAATGCGGTTACTGCACATCGGGCATGATCTTGAGCGCGTATGTGCTGCTGCAGCAAACGTCGCGGCCAACAACTGCGGAAATCATAAGGCACATGGACGATAACCTGTGCCGCTGCGGGAGCCACACGCGCATCGTCGAGGCCATCCAGGAAGCCGCGGGTTCGAAGGAGCGTGGGTGATGAGCGCTCAGAATAAGTGGAAATACGAAGCGACGGAAGTGGCTCACGGGAAGGTGTCCCGCCGTGAGTTCCTCGGTCTGACTGGTTCGGGCCTGTTCGTGTTCTTCTGGGCCGGCCCAGGGGAGTTCTTTCAAGAGCCGGCACGTCTGCCCGGGAGGCCGAGCTACCCGGAGGACTTCAACGCTTACCTGCGGATTGGAGCTGAGGGACGAGTCACATGCTTTGTAGGCAAGGTGGAATTGGGCCAGGGCGCGATGACGTCATTGCCGATGTTGCTTGCGGAGGAACTGGACGTGGCTCTCGACTCCGTGGACATCGTGATGGGGGATACCGATCTTTGTCCATGGGATATGGGCACATTCGGTTCCTTAAGCACCCGTCAGTTTGGCCCGATCTTGCGAAAAGCGGGGGCCGAGGCAAGAGGTGTCTTGCTGCAGATGGCGGCAGAGCGTCTCCATGTGCCGGTCGATCGCCTTAAAGTGAACGCCGGCGTGGTGAGTGACTCATCCACCGGAAACCGCGTGACCTATGCGGAGCTTACGCAGGGAAAGCGCATCGAACGGCACATCGGAAAAGTGGAGCTAAAGCCGGTGTCGAGTTTCGTCGTCCATGGCAAATCGCCCGTGCGTAGAGATGCGCTGGAGAAGGTAACCGGAAAAGCCAGGTACGCGGGCGACGTGCTGCTTCCCGGCATGCTGAACGCGAGGATCCTCCGGCCGCCGGCACATGGCGCAGTGCTCAGGCAAGTGGACACCAGCGCAGCCGAGAAGGTTGAGGGCGTGCGCATCGTTCGCGAAGGTGACCTGATTGCGGTGTTGCATGAACACCGTGAAGTCGCGGAGAGAGCGAAGGCCCTGATCAAAGCGGAATACGACAATCCAAAGGTAGCGGTGGATGACCGAACGATTTTTGATCACCTGTTGAAAAACGCGCCGCAACCTCAAGTGGTAGACGAGAGGGGAAGCCTCACAGAAGGCGAGAAACTTTCCACTGCGATTGTTGAGGAGACCTACGTGAATAGCTACGTCGCGCACGCGCCGATGGAGACGCATTCCGCGACAGCGACGATTGAGAATGAAAAGGTCACCGTATGGGCAGGAACACAGACGCCGTTCCCCGTAAAACAGCAGGTAGCGGAAGCGCTGCAAGTGGCGCCGGAAAAGGTCCGCGTCATCGTGCCGTACGTGGGTGGAGGCTTCGGAGGCAAGAGTGCATCTCGACAGGCAATTGAGGCGGCGCGGCTAGCGAAACTCACCGGCAAACCGGTGCAAGTGGTGTGGGACCGCAGCGAGGAGTTCTTTTTTGACACGTTCCGACCTGCCGCTGTCGTGAAAATCCGAAGTGGAGTGGACGCCCTCGGGAAACTGACGTTCTGGGATTTTAAGGTGTTCTGTGCGGGTGATAGGGAGGCAAAGCCGTTTTATGACATTCCACACCAGCGCACCGTTTCGGCCGGGGGTTGGTTTGGAGAGAATCCCGCAGGATTGCACCCGTTTGCCATCGGTCCATGGCGCGCACCATCGGTCAACACGAATACATTCGCTCGCGAATCGCACATCGACATTCTCGCAGGCAAGGCTGGAATGGATCCTGTGGAATTCCGCTTGCAGAACCTGAGCGACAAACGGATGCGCGCCGTGCTGCAAACAGCGGCCCGCCAATTTGCATGGAAGCCGGCGCAGAAACAGAAGGGACTTGGCATGGGAGTTTCTTGCGCCATCTACAGCGGGACTTATGTTGCGACGATGGCAGAAGTGGCGGTTGATGAACGCACTGGCACTGTACAGGTTAAACGTGTGGTGTGTGTGCAGGACCAGGGAGTTACGGTAAATCCGGACGGCTCGCGGCAACAGATGGAAGGCAGCATCATGATGGGGCTCGGCTACGCGTTGACCGAGGAGGTGCGGTTCCGGGGTCGGGAGATTCTTGAGCGCAATTTTGACAGCTATGAGATACCACGCTTTTCGTGGCTTCCCAGGATCGAAACGGTTTTGGTCGATAACCCGGAAGTGCCGGCATCGGGATGTGGCGAGCCACCGATCGTGAACATGGGCGCCGTGCTGGCAAATGCAATCTACGACGCGGTGGGGGCCAGGCTGCTGCAATTGCCGATGACTCCCGCGCGCGTCAAGGCGGCACTTCAGCGCTCGTGATTTCTGCACGTGCTTCCTTCGAGTGAATCCTTCTTGAACACATGCCCCACGCAGGTCAAACCCTTGCGAGACTTGCCGGGTGACGAATGCCCACGCCCAGTCTGCCTAAAATGAGTTTGCTGGCGCGGTACCTTCGTCGTCCTGGGCATCGGGTGGAAACGCCTATGCGCTATTTACTGTTCATGTATCATAACCCTGCGATATACATAGACTAAGTGCTTTGTTTTCAATGCAATTCCGGCAGGTCATTTCTGGGAATACTAACAAGGGGCGCCTAGAGTTCGGCGTCAAGGCTGTCTGTTCCAGTGGGACAGGGAGCCGTCAGAGGTTAGCGATTGAATCTGGGCACGTCAGCACTCAGCACGCCGGGGCGACCCCGCCGAGTGAAATACTGAGAAGGAATTCAAGAAGCGACGTGAACAATTCAGGGGATCTCCTCCAGTTCAATCGTGTCGGTTCTGATTGCAGTCCCAGGGACCAGGCGCAAGCTCAGACCCTTCCGACAGTATAGAGATCGGGCTATCGCCTCACGGCGACCACACGGATACAACGAGTCATCCATTCCCATCACCGCATCAGAACGCCTTATGTTGTCAAATACCGTAACATCGGAGCACAGGAGGGAGCTATGAGGTCCCTGCTTCGTCCCATCGAGTTTTCTCCTGACGGTCATCCACATAATTGCGGGTCAAACGACCAGTGTATAGGCGTTGGAATATGCGGCGTCGCCACGATCGGGTGGTGGCCCCTCCTGGAGGCTATGAAATGATGGAACGGATTGCAGAAACATCGCCACGTCTGAAGGCCAGAATCGCTGGCGGCTTATATTTGAGCGGAGTTCTGAACCTCTTCGCCGGGGCCGTTATCAGCAGGCTTGTTGTAAATGGCGACGCCGCAGCTACGGCGCACAACATCCTGGCGCACGAAATGTCATATCGACTGGCTTTCGCAGCCGACATCATCACGGTCCCGTGCTACATCGCTGTGACGGCTCTCTTCTATGACTTGTTTAAGCCGGTGAAAAGGAGCCTCGCTTTACTCGCAGCGTTCTTTGGCCTCGCGGGATCCACTATGTGGGCTCTGAACGACTTCTCTTATCTCGGCCCCTTGGTCGTCTTGGGAGGCGCGCACTCCCCGACCGCGGCAGACCAATTGCCGGCGCTGGCGCTCATGTTTCTCAATTTGCATGCTCAGGGTTCCAACATTGTAATGGTAGCTTTCGGATTCCATGTCATTCTGATCGGTTACCTCATTTTCAGGTCGACCTTCCTGCCACGAATTCTGGGCGTATGGCTAGCTATCGCGGGTTTGTGCTACCTGACCAATAGTTTCGCGAACTTCCTTTCCCCTTTGTTCGCGGCCCACCTGCTCCCCTACATCTTGATTCCCGGCGCGGTGGAGATATTGCTGGCCCTGTGGCTTTTCGTGATAGGCGTGAACGTCCAACGATGGAAGGAACAGGCCAGCGTCGCAGGAGAACGCCAATGAAAGCCGCCGTCTATACCAGATACGGACCTCCGGAGGTTGTCCAAATCGTGGACGTCGAAATGCCTGTTCCCAAGGACAACGAAGTCTTGATAGAAGTTCGCGCGGCTTCCGTCAATCCACTTGACGGGGGCTTAATGAAAGGCAGGCCGTACAGTGCTCGCATACTGTTGGGGCTGCGCAAACCGAAGGACACACGACCCGGCAGAGATGTGGCCGGCCAGGTTGAAGCGTGTGGCAGGAACGTAACGCAGTTCAAACCAGGCGACGAGGTATTCGGCTCGTGTATCAGTGACCCGCAAGATTCGGGTGCCTCAGTCTGGGTCCACTGCCAGGGGGCCTTTGCCGAGTATGTGTGTGCTCCCGAATCGACATTGGTTACGAAGCCGGATAACGTGACGTTTGAGCAAGCGGCTTCTGCACCTCTGGCGGCATTCACCGCATTGCAGGGTCTTCGCGACAAGGGACAGATTCAGCCGGGACAGAAGGTGTTGATTAACGGCGCGGCGGGAGGCGTCGGTACGTTCGCTGTGCAGATCGCCAAGTCGTTTGGCGCAGAGGTTACTGGCGTATGCAGTACGAGGAATGTGGACATGGTCCGATCCATCGGCGCGGATCACGTCATGGACTACACCCAAGAAGATTTCACCAAAAGTGGGCAACGTTACGACGTAATTTTCGACTGCGTTCTGAACCATTCGTTGTCAGCATGCAGGCGCGTATTAAATCCCAAGGGGATATACATCGGGGTCGGCGGCTCGGGCAGTCGGTGGATGATCGGTCTTCTGGCTCCTCTGATCAAAGCGCTTGTGTTGTCACCGTTCGTGAGCCAGAAACTGGTCTCGGTTATGGCGAAGCCCAGCAAAGAGGACTTGACCATTATGCGCGAGCTCATGGCGACCGGAAAGGTAACACCGGTCGTCGACAGGTGTTACAGCTTGAGTGAGGTCCCTGAGGCTATCCGGTATCTGGAAGAAAAACACGCTCGAGGAAAAGTAGTAATAACGTTGGAACATAACAACAAAACCTGACAACACGCTGGTGAGTCAGTCTCAACCAATGGAGATTACGGCAAACCGGAAGCTATCCAGAAACGGGGTTCGAGGAAATCGGAGAACGCCCGCGTCTCTACCGAGCCGGACTTCGGGCTCCCATCTCCAAATTGAAATCAACAGTAGCCCATCAACGACGTGCGAGCATAATGGGCTCTAAATTGCCGCAAGGATACTCTGGGACTAACCGGTGACTTACTTCGTGAGCGCAAAAGTGCCTCGCCGGTTTAGTCTGTTGCGACCGGCGGCCCTACGGCTGCCCCAGGGGAGTTGAGGGCGGCTGCGCAACCCTATCTTTCAGGAGTGTCTCGCCCTTCGTCAGCCATGCGGTTCCGAAAGCGAGCAACGAGGTCGATTCGAAGCAAAATACAGGCCCGAGGCCCAGGATCGAGTACTCCAGTCCGAAAATCTTCGTCGCCGCAATGGCTAGGATCGACGCCAGGATCACCCATCCGCACAGCGTATAGATCCTGTTCCTTTGCAGTTTCCTGCTGGTCAGGGTCCGGTTCGCTGCGGACATCTTGAATAGTATCAGGCAGAAGTACGCGAGCGTCAGAAACAGCAGTGCGGCAAACGCATAATGCGCCCACCCGACTTCTCTCTGAAACGCCGAGGGGCTCGCGGGCGTCGTCGGAAAAAATGCCACGCCGAGTGCGCAGAGCGCAGAAAACATCCCGGCAAGTTCGTCTTTCCGGTCGAATCCGCGGCAGCACAGCAGGAACATAGCAATCGCGCAGAGACTGCCTACAAAGAGATTGCGCATCCCGGTGTAATAGTAATCGCTGATCGAGCTTTGCAGTGCGTGATCCCGCAAAAACCACCACGGAATCGCTAGCGCGAACGGGAGCAGCACCGCGATTCCCCCTACGGCCTTTCTCAGCGTCAAATACGTCAGGGTGGTCGCCTCTTTCGCCCTGGGTGCGATAAGCATTGAAACCTCCCTCCACGCGGCGGCAAGATACCGCAACGGGTAAGTACCTGTAGTCTAATCGGAACACAAGGGAAGGCAATATCCAACCTCCGATAGCACACGCCCTCGTCCTCGGCGGCGGTTAAAGGCCCTTGCATTGAGTGGTCAGGCCAACGCCAGGATCGTCGGCCAATCGGAAGTTGGCCCGAAACGGCGTTCTGGGAGATAGCTCCTCTTGCTTGATGTCGAAGAATCTCAATAATCTGCGGCCTTCTAAGATTAAGCCATCCAGCGCAAAGCGCTAACCGGTTGCTTTTGGTAGCGGCAAATGGCGGGGCAAAATACAGCCGAGGGGTCGATGCCTCAATGGGGTGATAGGGAGAATCCCCGTAATATGCGCTCAAATTGTGGGGCGAAACTAGGCGAAAGTGCTGTTGTGCGCAGTGCATCGGCATCCAAACATGCCCGGCGGCTCGTTAAAGGCGGGACTGAGCTGCTTACCGCTAACATTCTCACAGAGCAGGCTGTTATGCGTAATACGCGCGGCGCCATATGCGACGGCGGCTGTTGCAGGGCTGGCAGCCGTAGGGCGAAAGCAGGCGAAGGTAAGTATGTCGGCGGCGTGTCATTGCAAGCATCTTGTGCTGTGTCACCACAAGCACATCGTGCTAAGTCCTTTGTTTTGCGGTTGATGCGCTATTCCACGATGAGAAAGCGAAAGCCAAATAAGTCCTGTGGAATGAAGGGGGTATGGGGGGTCATTTTTGGCGGTGAACTCTAACGCAAACCGTGCGCGCCCGTTTCCCGTACGTGTCCATAATTCACAAAACAGGAATCTCAAAAGTTTCTTCAACAGTAACACCAACGACGTGTTACCAAGTAGATTCAGCAAAAACGGGGCAACGAACATGGGTGCAGGGCGTCCACCAAAACCAATCGCAGTGCTGCAAGCGTAAGGAACATATCGCAAAGACAGACAGGGCAACAAAGGCATTCCGTTCCCACCAGTTCTCTGAGAGTTCGAGCTCGTTCGCAGGCATTTCGGCACACATTTAGGAGACTTAGTACTGAATTGGAGTGCCTTTCCCAATGACGGGTCAGAGTAGCGCCGTCCGCCAGCAGAGAGCTCGCCGCACCTTGCCTCATCGAATGGAACCCACCGATGGGAACTTAGATAAGACGGAAACTTTCCTCCAACCGATGAGCCTCCGCGACCCCCATGCGGACCAGGCTGCCTAACAAGGCATCGATATCTTTCCTGAGCGGCTGATCCAACCCGAACGGCTTCGGATCGCTCGCGAGAATCGCCTGCATCAAAAAGCAGAGCCGGCGACCGATGCCCTGATCAATCCAGAAATCTTTGTTGTCCGGATGGGCGGTCAACCAGCCCTTGCCCGCGGCGACGATCACTGGCAGATGTGCAGTCCGCGGCGCTACTTCAAGAAGGTTAAGCAAGGCGATGACTGCGAGCAAGAAGTGGGCACTTTCAGCTACTTCCTTCAACAGGGGAAGGAACGGGCCAAGATGATCGATGCCTTTCGGGTTCAAATAACACTCTGGCGGCGGCCCGAAGGTCCAGTGGTCGTTGAACAGGACCACCGCCATCGCCGGCCCGAAGTGGATTTCGGTCGACGTTGATCGCTCACGAACATGGCGCTTCCAGGCCCTCGTCGTCATGATTCTCTTCAACAGCGCGGCTCGTACCTGCACGGCCTGAGTGTCTTGCAAAGCGAAATCGTGGAAATAGACACTGTCCACGCCTCGCAGGAACGCGGTCGTAACATCGAAGAAGGCTTCGTCAGGGAGGCCAGTAACGGGTGTGAGCGCGACCTCGTTAACTTGGGCCGATGTCAGACCTGGTAAACAGTAAGCCAAGAGTACGAAAAACGCGTTATTCCATTCCGTGGGACGGTGGTCCGTATCCTCATCCTCCTCCAGTTCCGATCCATTCGCGGCGAATGTCCATACGCCATACGCCTTGACGATATCGCGGAGCCAGGGGTGCTTGGCCACATCAAATAGGGTCGCTGCGCCTCCGAGCCATAGCGCAGCGGCCTGATGATCCGCGTACATCTCCGGTTCCGGAGGCTCTTCGACGGGTCTTTGCTTCCGATTCCCTGGTGCCAAAATCACGCGTCGCCGGGGGCGCGCACGGTTGGGAGGAAATTGCGGCCATTCGGGCTCGCCCTGCTTGCCTGCCAACCAGGCCAGCTCCGCGTCGATGGCATCTCTCATCTTTTGCCTGCAAAGCTCAAGACGGGCGTTGTATTCGGCCTCCGGCTTCCGCCATTGTCGGTGCGGTCTTGTGCGTGCCCCGAAAGCGCAGCGCAGCACCGCACGCGGCAGACATTCATCGATCTCAGCGAGCAATCCGGCGGAAACCGCGAAACCATGGGAGGCTGCCGCGTTGTCATCGCCGGCGCTTTCAAGGAGCGTGCGGACATCTTTGATATCGAAGCGATTTTTCAACAACAGAACCATCCCGACGAAAGCGATCGCGATGGGATTGAATTGCAAGCCGGTCCGTACTCTGTGGACGGGGTCATTCGCGCCTTTCAGGGCGCGCACAAACGTCTCCCGAATCCAATCTTCGTGCTTGGAGATGAGTTCAGCGCCGCCGTCGCGGACGGCAATCATGGCGGCGGTGACCAGAGTCTCGTTGCGCATCGAGCGCTGGTGGTCACGTTCTTCGCCGTCGTCGGAGGCGTCGTCCTTGTTAGCGGCGGTGGCTTGCTTTCGCGCCCACTCAATCGCCGCAGCCGCGAACGCCGCTGAGGACCGCTCCCGGTTGTTCAATGCGATCCTGATGCCTTGCTCCATTGCATTGTCGGTCTGGCGCTCGCGCGCCGCCTCTTGCAGGGGCTGAAGATGCCGGCTTTCCGCCTCGGGAGGAACGTATTCCCGACCTTCCGTTAGGCCGTCCTGAGTTTGCACGGTTTTCTTGCGCCAGTTTTTCGGGTCGATGACGTTGAGGGCGTGAACAGCCATGAACTCGGGATCTCCCAGGTCCGATCCGTCCTTCGGCGGGCCGAGCCGTGCAGCCGCGCGGCGGAGAAGTTCGGCCAGCTCATCGCGATTTTCTACGGATTCATCCAGTGCATAAAGCCCGAGAAGTTGATCGAGCGCGCGGCGCCGGGAGGGGCGCGATTTCAGGCTCGCTACACTTGCCGCACCAACAGGTTCCTTTTGCAGGGCCTCAAGTCCAAAAAGGTCCGGAATCTCCACTCCATCATGAATCGTTCTCTGTTGGTCAAGGCAAAGGAGCTCAGGGCAGGCGAGAAACGGTATGGCCGCAACATGCGATTTCGGCCAATGGGAAAGCAGCAAATCGACCGCGACCAACAGGTATGCCGCCGGCGGATTTGCTGTGCCGATAACGTCCGCGAGAACTTTATCGACGGGCTCTCCGGCTTCGATCAGGCGATGACCCCATGCTTCCAGGGCCATGAGCGCGCAGGTCGCGATAGTCGGTCCCGAACCTACATCCCGCGACCAGTTGTAGGATGCGACCCAAGGAAAGATTTTTTCGCTGCCGTCGAGAGAGGGAATGGTTATAGCGTTTGCGCCGAAGTCCCGTCCTCCGGTTCGAAATGAAATTGCGTGATCGATGAGTTGCCGTATAAGTTTCAGCCCGTGCTCTGGGGCGTTAATGAGGAGCTGCAGGAATGGCCCCTGCGATGGCGACGCCGGAATGAAATCGATGTCGTGGTATCCGAAGGCTTCACGGAACGGGCTTCTGTCATCTTCGTCGTCTTCCTCATCTTTCGGAATAAGGAGTTCGGCTGTGATCTCCGCCAGTTCCTTCGGCGCTGTCTGCGAGAGAGCGCCGCTATTCTTGATGATTCCGCGCAGCGTACGCTCGCTGTATTCACTCCCTCTCAGGAATTGCAGATATGACTTGGCAAGTTCCGGACAGCGATTGCAAAACGCGAGAAAGCCAATCCTGAGATCGCCGGCCAATGCACCGATTTGCTCTTCGGTCAATTCGGCGTTGAAGGGGCTGTGGTGGTCTCCAACGCTCGCAACCACTTTCGCGCCCTCGATCTCCATGAGCCACTTATAAAGCCACGACACCAGTAACCGCGTGAGTGCGTCCTGGCCGAGCATTGCCGTGGACCAGTCGATATAGAGATCCACCACATCGGGGATCGCCGCCGCCGGCAAAGAATCTCCGAGAGTGAGGAGCCAGAGTATGAGCCGGCTCCAGGACGGACCGCTGGGAACGTTAAGGTTTGCGGGAATCAATTTGGGATCAAACCCGAGCCCCGAAAACCATTTCGTGCCGGTATTGGCGTCAACCGCCATGACCAGCCGTATGAGTTCCCGAAGCCCCTTCGCCTTGTTGTCGAGAAGGTATACCGATGCCCGGTTTAACAGTTCCTGGCCGATTTCAGAGCGGACCAGGGCCAGTAGGGCTGACCATCGCCAAGAACCGTGATTTCCCTCTTTACTCAGAACATCGACGAAAGATTTCCAGTGCCCGCTGTCGGCCGCGTGCTCGATGGTCATGCGCGCCGCGAGTTCCACTCCCCTCGCCAGGCTCGCAGGTGCCGACCGATCGAGCGGAAGCTTTTCGACAAGCGCAGGATTAGTGATAAGGAGATTCGCGATGGCCCAGTCCCGCAGGACATCGTGACGGAACGTTACGCGGTCATTTCCGAGATCGCGCAAGGTCTGGCTAGCCACGAGCGCGTCCACTGCCGGCGTCGGAACGTCGCTGACATCAAGGGGTACCGCGCTGGTCAGCGCTTGCTCCGCGAGCGCCCTGAGCACCCGCGCGCGATCGCGATGGTTCTCGTCTTTCGGTCCATCCGCCGTTTCCCACCATTGCTCAGCCATCTCGACTTCAGTGCGGACGACCTGCGCGTCGGAAGGAAAACTGGCGAGACGGGAGAGGCGGAAGAGGTTGCGGGCAACCGGACGGGCAGGATGGTTATCGGCTAACAGCGCCTTCAATTGCGGAGCGGCATCCCGCAATTCTTCGGTTTCAGAGTCTGAAAGCTCATAGATGACGACAGGTTCGGCCCGCCCCAGCTGACCAATGACATCCGCGGGCAGCCAGCTTGGTTCCGCGATGCCGAAATCACGGCGGGCGGTCGCGATGACCGACATGCCGGGGATTTTGGCTGATTCCCGGAGGAGGTCGATCGCAGTCAGCCGCTCTTCGTCGTCAAAAAAATCCAGGTTGTCCAGGAACAGCACGCCTCCGCCGTCGGCGGCAAGGTCTGAAAGAAGATCGTGCGCCGTGCCGTCGAAGCAGAGCACACCTCTCATCGCGAGCCAGCCTCTCGGGACCGTGCGGTCTGGGCTCAGAACAATAACCTGCGACTCGCCGGAGAATTGCTCGGCGATGTGTTCCAGCACTCCTGATTTTCCGACGCCGGCATCACCACGAATCTCCACATATCGCCCCGAATCAAGCGCCGCCCGAACGGACCCGACCCGCTCATGTCGCGTCAGCATCGCCCCACTCACGCGGTCGCTGATGTCGGCAAGGGCGTTGCGCGACGCTTCGGCCAAGGCCATGCGCGCGGAGAAAGTGTGCCGGTCCCCGGCAAGGCGGAGAGTCTTTTGCTGAAGATCCTGGGTCACGCCGTCGTGCGTTCGGTCGCCGCCGGAGGCGGCGATTTTTATCGTAAGTTCCGTCAGGACTGTCCACAGTTCGTTAGCACGCGACGCGTCGTCAGGAAGAAGGGCGCGAACGCTGCGCTCTTTTGCCAGTTCCTCCGAGATCGACCCCGTGGCCGTGAAATCGAAAACAAAAATCTGAAGTCTGCGCAGCAGGCGCCAGACGGACTCGTCATCGTGCGCCGCCCCCTCTTCGCGAAGGTGCGACCTGAAGGTGTTCACAAACGTACGCATGGCGTCGTTGGTGGAGCCGGGGCGATTGATCCGGTTCATGAAAGTCGCGGCATCGCCCAACTCTCGTGCCCACGTCAGGACGTCCTGATAAGGTCCGTCGATTTTTTGCGATGTTTTGGAAATAGCGATCGCGAGTTCATAGCGGCTGGTCAGAAACTCCGGTTTGCGCGACGCCCGCACGATCTGGCCGATGACGGAGCGGAAGATCGGATCGCTGGGCGCGAAAGCGATGCCTTTCTTGACCTGAATCTCAAGGACAGCGGGTTTTCCTTGCGCGTCATGCGAGTGGACGATGACGTCATCTAGCGGGTGACCTTCGGGTGCCCTTTGAAATTCGACGCGATCGATAATTGTTCCCGGCAGCCCGCGCGGTTCTCCGCGCACGAGCAGAGACAGCAAAAAGAAAGCACCGACCTGCCCCTCGAAGAGGCTTCCTGCCGGTCCGCTCGCTGCCGGACTCGTTCCCTCGGTCACGGTATGTTTTTCAGCCACAACGAAAGCTGGCCTCGACGCCCTCGCCATTTGCTCCCGTGTCGTACGAAACCTGCGCCGGACAACGTCTTCATCATGTGTTGATCGTCCGTAGTCGCAAAGAGACCGCCGGGCATGGCCTTGAGCAAGGCGCCGACAAGCTGATAAGAAAGCCCTTGTCGGCGGTGTTGCGGAGCGACCGCAACGTAGCCAAGCTCAGGAGTTTCCTCCGGAAAACCAAAGCCGCTTCTCCGGGCGATATCGGCTGCGCGATCGGGCCGATCGCGCTTTATCGCTCCGACACCGACAATCATACCGGCCTTGCGCGCGACGGCGAGCATCCTCACGTTCTGCAGCTTCTCCAGACTCATCGCCACGGCCCCACCGTCCTTGACAATTTCGACGCACGTGGCGAGTTCTGCGTCCGAAAGATCGACGGGCGCGCAGGCTTTTACGCTATACTCTTGCGCCGTTTTCGTTGGTGCGGTTTGCGTCCGCTGGGGATTCATTGATTGGAATATTATCGTAGCGCTTGATAATACCGCCCTGTTTTGCACCCGGCAATCGCCTCATCGCCCGAACACGCCATCGAAACGATGACATCTGGCCGCCAAGCAAATCGTCGATTACCCGACGCAAAGGGTACGTGATTTCCCGAAAGGAATTGAAATGACAGAAAAAGTCATCCATGCCGTTTTGAGACCCTATCCGCGTTGCTACGTCTACATCCACTTCGATCCGAGGAAAGTCCGGCCCGAAGACAGGGACCAAATCGACCATGTCGTGTACGTCGGAAAAGGAACGCGCGAGAGAGCCTGGGTGGACAGGAGGATTTACTCCCCGGCACATAGGCTCTGGCTTCGAGACCTGCAATATCAGGGGTTTGCTCCTGACGAGTATGTCCGAATCGAGTTCCGAAAACTCACGGAAGAAGAGGCACTCGAACTCGAACAACAGCTACTTAAGGTTTATCGCGACAAGGGTGTGCTCCTCTTCAACCGGGAAAAGGGTTACAAAGGCCCCGTCCGCACCTATGACAACAAATGGATACCGGACCCTGCCTTCGGAAAGCTCGGAAGGGCTAGGCAACGGATCGAGGAAACGCAGGGCCAGCATGCCGCTATGACAGAGGATCGATTCAAAAGCACAGTGCAACGAGACGAAAGCGAGGCGGAAATTAGATATGACCTTCGCCTGTTTGAAGGTCAGCAAGACGAGGCCGCAGCTTGGTATCTCGGCAATCTGGTTTTCCAGTTCTCAGCAAATCCGATAGATCCGCCCACAAAGCCTGTAACCATCGTGGTAGACAACAGATTCACGCTTACGCGACAAATGGATGGCTTCCTCAGGAATTTGACGGAACGGGGCCTGCCCATTGAAATTCGGAGGGCCACCCCTGAAGGCTGAAAATCTTCAACTGTATTCAGCTGGAGATGGACGGACACCGGGGAGACAGAACAACGGCAACATCCTCTCGATAGATTTGACAGTCTAGTGCGGCACTAGAAGCTATTGCACAACCCTCCGTAAGACGATGATGAAGCAGGCGATATGAAAGAACGCCCGGTAGATTTGGAGCGATCGGTCATAACGCACGACGAGTCGGCGGAAGTTTCCCAACCAG
>Ga0326727_10006726_pt1 | contig 31189 bp, 24 predicted proteins | sample MB2enrmetagenome_FD_207643 | JGI IMG/M metagenome (GOLD analysis project Ga0326727, IMG submission 207643) | Lab enriched peat soil microbial communities from McLean, Ithaca, NY, United States - MB29MY | ecosystem: Environmental > Terrestrial > Soil > Wetlands > Peat | place: USA: New York... | reverse complement strand
TGCTCTCCGACCATGTTTCACTTTAGCCTTCAGCCTTCAGCATTTCCCATAGACTCCTTTCGGCCTGCGTTTGCCCTCTCCTTGGGTCCGCTCCCTCTCCCTCTGGGAGAGGGCCGGGGTGAGGGAGTCCCAAAATGCTCTCCGACCATGTTTCACTTTAGCCTTCAGCCTTTAGCATTTCCAATGAAGCGCGGCCTCCGCCGGGATCGGGACCCTTTGTCACCCGCAGCCCGCCATGCCTCCAAATCATCAAAACGTTGAAATGTTAGGAACTGACGGCTTCACGGTTTTTCCCTTTTGACGTCCGGCCTTGTCAAGTGTGCTTGCCCGCTTCGGGAATATCGTCATATAATCCGCCCTACATGGAACATGCGGCAAATGAAGCCTTTTCGCGCATCCTGATCGACAAGGCCCTGGACTTTAGCGGTTGGAATCTGCTCGATATAATATTACGCAAATGACCGCCGCCGAATTCAAAAAGAAATGGTCGCGTTATCAGGGCAAGGAAACGTCTGCTTACCAAGAGCATTTCAGCGACCTTTGCCGGTTGCTCGGCCAAGCCACGCCCGCTCAAGCCGACCCATCCGGCACCGATCTCTTTTGCTTCCAAAAGCGTGTCGTCAAAGACGCGGAACTTTTCGACTTGCACGAAACGCCGGATGCCAGCCAACCAAACGAGCGCGGTTTTGCCGACGTTTGGAAAAAAGGTTGCTTCGCCTGGGAATACAAAGGCAAAAAGAAAAATCTCGAAGCAGCTTACAAGCAACTTCTCCGCTACCGCGAATCGTTGCTCAACCCGCCGCTGCTGGTGGTTTGCGATTTTGACCGCTACATCATCAAAACGAATTTCAACGGCACGGTTCAGGAGGTTTACGAATTCACAAACGACCAGATTGACCGCCGGGACAATCTTCGCACTCTTCGCGCGCTGTTTGAAAAACCCGATTTCCTCAAACCGCAGAGGACAACCGCGCAAGTCACGGAAAAAGTTGCGGCGCAAATCGCCGCCGTCGCCCAGTCGCTGCAAAGCCGCGAAAGCGTCGAACTGGCGGACGCGAAAACGCGCGCCGAAGTCACCGTGGCCCAAAGGAAGAACCTCCGTATCGCCCGTTTCCTCAATCGCATCGTCTTCTGTCTGTTCGCCCAATACACTGGTTTGCTGCCGCCAGGCATCTTCACGGAAATCACAAAGACAGGCCTGGACGATCCGAAACTTTTTGCCGAGACGTTGGAAAACCTGTTCGCTGTCATGGCCAAGGGCGGCACGTTTGGCAAAGACAAAATTCGTTGTTTCAACGGCCATTTATTTGAAGAAGCCAGCGTCTTTGAACTCACCGAAACCGAATTGCGGCAGCTTGCCGACGCGGGCGAAGCGGACTGGCAATTCATTGAACCCAGCATCATGGGTACGCTCTTTGAGCGGGCGATGGATGAAAGCCAGCGCTCGCAACTTGGGGCGCACTACACCAGCGAAGCCGACATCAAAACGCTCGTTGAACCCGTCTTGATGCAACCATTCCGGCGCGAGTGGGCAATAATTAAAGGCGAACTTGCCGCAGCTTACGTCAGCGGCAAGGGCAACGCCGCGCAACGCGAACGGCTGGCCAAGTTTCAGAAAAAGCTTTCCGCCGTCACGGTGCTTGATCCCGCGTGCGGCAGTGGAAACTTTCTTTACGTGTCGCTGCAATTGTTGCTTGGACTCGAAAAAGAAGTCATCACGTTTGCCACGCAGCTTGGGTTTGCGTTCAAACCGCAAGTGTCCGTGCCGCAGTTGAAGGCCATTGAAATCAATCCCTACGCTTTCGAGCTGGCGCAAGTGTCCGTGCAAATCGGCTATCTGCAATGGCGGCGCGACAACGGCTTTGACAATGACCGCACGCCCGTTTTGCAAGTGTTGGACGGCTTCCAAAATGAAGACGCGTTGCTTGTGCCTCATTTCCGAAGCAAGCCCAAGACGCTCAAGGAAGCACAGGCACGCGAGCACAAGGGCGATGACGCATTGAGATTCTACAGGGAACGCGAATGGCCGGAGTCTGATGTAATCGTTGGCAATCCACCGTTTCTTGGCGGCAGCAAACTTTGGGAAGAACTAGGACGGCATTATCAGAAAGAGCTTTGGAAAATTTACGAAGGCCGTGTGCCCGGCTCTGCGGATTTGTGCTGTTATTGGTTTGAAAAAGCCCGCCAACAAATTGAACAAGGAAAATGCAAACGCGCGGGCTTGCTGGCAACGCAAGGAATTCGAGGTGGCGCAAGTCGGCAAGTTTTAGAGAGCATCAAAAGGACAGGCGACATTTTCTTTGCCGTCAGCGATGAAGCTTGGATTCTTGCTGGCGCGGATGTTCGCGTTTCGATGATCGGCTTCGACAACGGTTCGGAAAAATGTCGGACGCTTGACGGGAAACAAGAGGAGAACATCAACGCCAACCTGACAGCCACAACGGACGTTACCGAGGCCAAACTTCTAAAAGCAAATCACCGAACTTGTTTTCAAGGTTCGCAGAAAATTGGTTCGTTTCAGATTTCAGAGCAACTTGCAATCGAATGGCTCAAGGCACCGAACACGCATGGCAAACCAAACAGCAATGTTTTGAAGAGGAGTTGGAACGGCCTGGATGTAGCGCGGCGAAGTCGTGACTGTTGGATGATAGATTTTGGCACCGAAATGCCTGTTGAGGAAGCTACGCTTTATGAAAAGCCTTTTCAATATGCGCTGGAACTTGTCAAACCGAAGCGTGACAAAAACAATCGGGAAGCCTACCGCAAATATTGGTGGCGGCATGGTGAACCGCGCATCGCAATGCGAGCCGCGACAAAATCGCTCAGGCGCTTTATTGCAACGCCGGAAGTTACGAAGCACCGCATTTTCGCATGGCTTGATGGCGTTATTCTACCAGACAAGAAATTGATGGTCGTTGCCAAAGCCGACGATTATTTCTTTGGCGTTCTTCACTCTCACATTCACGAACTTTGGGCGTTAGCGCAATGCACTTGGCATGGAATCGGAAACGATCCGCGCTACACCCCAACAACTTGCTTTGAAACCTTTCCATTTCCGTTCCGGGATGACATGCGACCACCGGAGGCTCCTCAAAAGTTACCGCCGTCGAAGCCACGGCAATCCGAACCAGACCGCAGTTATGCAGAGAACTTGGCGGCAAAAAACTACTTCATGGGTAAAGAAGAGCCGACACCTTATGGCGGTTCACGCAAAACGCCGGACGAATATCGAGATGAAATTGCCACCGCCGCAAAAGAATTGAACGAACTGCGCGAACGCTGGCTCAATCCGCCCGAATGGACGGTTGAAAGATTTCTGGAATTCCCCGGCTCGGCAGATGGCCCTTGGGCGCACTACGTGGTGAACCCGGATGAAAAAGGCATTGGCACGGTGCGTTACCCGCGCCTTGAACCGCGTGACGCCGATTGCGCCGCGAAACTGAAAAAACGCACACTCACGAAACTTTACAACGAGCGCCCGGCCTGGCTTGACTTCGCCCACAAGAAACTGGACACCGCTGTCGCCGCCGCCTACGGCTGGCCAGCCGATTTATCGGACGAACAAATTTTGGAACGGCTGCTTGCGCTAAACCTGGAGCAAGCGGAAGCAGAAGCCAAAGCCGCGAAAGTGGAGAAGCCAATAACCTCCCGCGCGAAGCACACGGATGAACTGCTCTAGCCGAATGCGGGTTAGGGTAACTGATGGTTATTCAATCATCTAAAGGGCTGCATAACTAGGAACCCAAATTTCCCGCCCCTCCTTTTTATGCCAAGTGCCATAGTTTTTTGCCATCTCCTTAATCTGATCGAAATCGGCCAGTTTAAGTTGATATAAGTACTCTTGAGCAGACTTCTTTGCACCCATTGTAAATGAGGTGGTCGCTGCAATAATCCCAAATGTAGCTTTCTCTTTTGCGAGCAAAACGTGCAAGAATCGTTCCACCACCGCGAGACCGACTTTGTTAGGTGGGAGCCATCGTTTGCATTCGATTATGACGAGGAATTTCCCGAATACGGTCTTAATGACCGCAATGACGTCCCGGCCACCGTCCCGAGTGCAGGGCGTAAGTTCGACAACGAAACCAAAATCTTTCATAATTTCCGCGATAACTTCCTCGAACTTTCTGGGTGACAGTTCACGCATGTGCTCGGGATGCTTCGCCAGCCATTTCATCAGTTCGTCGTTGACGATAACAAGTTCGTTGTTGACCACGTCATCTTGACGGGATTCGGCCAGTTGATGAGGAGAAGCATTAAAAAAAGCCTGCAGGTGTTCACGCAAAACGATCTCCTCCTGTTTTCGAGCGTCCCTGTCCTTCAGCAATCGACTAAGCGTGAGTTTTCTTTCGCGGGTTATCTGGAGGTTTCCCAACCGCAGTGTCCGAAGCGTTGCCTGAACAACACCGCTTTCGATCCGATTCAATTCTTTGAGGCGGGCTTCACGAAGCAACTCGTCTCCTCGAATACCAATCATTGCATCCAGGCAATCCTTGCATACACCCCTTTGGCATAAGGCTCTTGAGTTGCGACAACGTTCGCATTCTCCAAAATCAGTGAATTCCGGATCGCCCATGACATGATCGTGCCCGAAGTCCACAAGCAAGTCCAGCACTACGTGCAGGTGTAGAGCAGGTGTCAGTTCATTATTGACACTTTTTTACGTCTTCAACGGACCGCCATAAAGGCGAAAACGGGTCAAAAACGGGTCAGTGCCTCACATTTCAACATTTTGATGATTTGAACTCTGCCGACCTCCGGTTGACAAATGGTCCCATTCCCGGCGGACGCCGCGCTTCATCAGTTGATTTTTGCGCCATACAGGGAGAATGCCGCTCCCCGCCCGCTCTGTCCACGCATAAATGCACCCACAAATGCGCCAGTGGCAGTGTCAGGACCAATCCAACGTTATCGTTAACGTAACTGACTTGTTTCGGGTTTGTAACGGCAAATGTTACGGGCTAAGTCGTTGATTATCAACGATGTAACGGATGTAACGGGTTTTTCAGACCTACATATCAAAAGGCTAAATTATGAACGACTGGGCGTTGCTTGCTTTCGGGGTTCGCAGCTTGTCGCGCCACCTTGTCCCGCCATAGCGACTCGGCGACGGCGGAAGCCTCGGCGGCGGCGGATGTGCTCTTTGTGGCAAAATGATTTCGTGGTTTCCCCGGTTTTCCATAATCTTTCCGGGCCAGTTTCAGACGTCAGCCTTCAGCCTTCAGCATTTAGCCTTTCATCCAACCATCCGTGGTCAAATTCTTAAAAAGGAGCTACATGTTGCCACCCGTTGCCGCTGTGTTGCCAGCCGAAAAGGGCAACGAAACCCCTGTAAAATCAGGCTTGTTGCCGTGTTGCCGATTTTTTGGACCTGTATATCAATCTGAAACCAGCGAAGAACCCTTTGAGCTTTCATAAATCGCTTGCTGACAATATGTTGTGACTATTTAAGGGACCAAATACGGAACATCTTTACGGTTCTTTCCGGCTCTTCAAAATCAAAGGCAAAACCCCCAAAGAATTTTGTCCCACACCCCCCATGTCCATCTTGATTAATAGACGCCAGAGCCTATACTGTGTTCATGGATATTCCGAGTGAGGTTGCGGTCATGACGCTGCCGAGTGAAACCCTGTTTCCCCAGGCCCTCCTTCCTCTCTACATTTTTGAACGGCGTTACCGGCGGATGCTGGCTGAAATCCTTCATTCTCACCGCATGTTTGTCGTCGCCATGCAGAGGCGGGGTTTCTCCCGCGAATGCCCTTCCACGGTGGCCGGTCTGGGCTTGATCCGCGTTTGCGTGGACAATCCCGACGGCACTTCCCATCTGATTCTCCAAGGCATGGGCCGGGTGGAGCTGACCGAAACCATTCGTTACAGGCCCTTTCGCGTCAGCCGCATACGGATGTTGCAAACGCCCGCGCGCGACAGCGTGGCCATTGACGCCCTGATGGCCAAAGTGCGCGATTTGGTGTCCGAGCGCATTCGACAAGGGTTGCAGGCCCGTCCCAACGCGCCCAAGGCCCATTCCATCAAAGAGATCACTACCTATCTGGACAAACTGAGCGATCCGGACCAGGTGGCCGATCTGGTGTCCTGCGCTCTGCTGCCCGGCCCGGACGAGCGCCAGACCATATTGGAAACGATTGAAATCGAACCGCGTTTGAAGCATTTAATTCATTTCTTGATGGCGGAAATCAGCCAGCATCGTAAAACTAAATCCACATGAATAATCCCACTTCCGCACCGGACCCCGGCGCAGCCGCCGGCCGCGAACAAACGATCTCGGCGATGTTTGCCCACCTGGTCCTGCAACACACCAACATGGCTTTGATTTCCCTGGGACAGATGCCTCATCCGCAAACAGGCCAGACCGCCCAGGACCTCGAACATGCCCGCTACTTTATCGATCAACTGGAAATGCTCGAAGTCAAAACCAAAGGCAACCTGGACAAACAGGAGGAAGCCATTTTGAAACAAAGCCTGACCAGCTTGCGCCTGGCTTTTGTCGAAGCGGTCAATCATCCCCAGGCCGCGCCCTCCCCCGCCCCGGCGCAGCCGCCGCCAGCCGCGCCCGCCACGGATGAACAGGAAACCCCCGTCGCCGAACCGGCGCTGCCCGGTGAAAAGCCGCCGCCGGCCGCTGAAACCGAGTCGCGCAAAAAATTCTCCAAAAAGTATTCATAACCCGCGGCCGGACCCGCCCTGCTGGCGCGCGGGTTGTTCTCCTTCCATGCGAAACCCAATTATTGCCGCCCTGGATGTTCCGTCCGCGGATGCGGCATTGTCTTTGGCCCGCGAGCTGGCCCCTGTGGTCGGCGCCTTTAAGATAGGCATCGAACTGTTCACCGCCGCCGGGCCCGGGATTGTAAAACAAATCCGCGAAACCGGCGCGGCTGTCTTCCTTGATTTGAAATTCCACGACATCCCGAACACCGTCGCCAAGGCGGTCGCCGCCGCGGTGCGGCTTGACGTGCAGATGTTGACCGTCCATGCCAGCGGTGGAACGGCCATGCTGAAAGCGGCCGAAAAATCCGCGCAGGATGCCGCCCAATCCCTGGGCCGGGCGGCTCCGCTCGTGCTGGGCGTCACCCTCCTCACCAGCATGGACAGCCATGAATTAAGCGAAGTCGGTTTTCAACCCGGCGCGGGCCGTCAAGTCGAACGTTTGGCCACCCTGGCCGTTCAAGCCGGACTGCGGGGACTGGTCTGTTCCCCTCTGGAAATTGCCGGTTTGCGGAAAATCCTTCCCCGCCAAACGCAATTGGTCACCCCCGGCATCCGCGACGGCACCGGCCCACCCGACGATCAGAAGCGGACATTGACCGCGGGCGAAGCCATGGCCGCGGGGGCGGATTGGCTGGTCATTGGCCGCCCCATTTGCGCGGCCAAAAGCCCCCGCGCCGCCGCCGAACAGATCCTGGCCACGCTCGCACCAGGCCCCCGTTGACCGCGCCAGCCGCTTTACTGGTCAAAGAACACGGTGACACTGTGGAGATATAATTCCGGGGACGTCGTAGCCAGGCGGAAATCCGCTCCGTTCGTTTGACCATTGCGAAAGAGCGCGTCGTTCAACTGGTAATTCGTGATTTTCCAAACGCCCGCGCCGTCGAAGTTGATTCTCCCGCCATTCGAATAATGAGGCGATTGCCGGGCCGACCCGTCGAACAGGACATACATGACGCCCGGCGACGCCGCGTAGTATTCGACTTGAATTCTGGCGTTCATGGCGCCCGGACGTTTGAAGGCCGGCGCAATCTGGAAATCGCAGTGCGCGCGCCGCCCCCGCAATTTGAGAAGGCGGCATTCCTTGCCACCGATATTGGCGGGCGATGTGGCGGCATTCCCCATTCCGGTCAGTTCCCGCAATCCTTTTTCGCGATTCACCCTTCCCAATTCAATGCTGACGGTTGTTCCGCTCAAAGGCGGGGCCGGAGCCAGGCTTGGGGCCGGGGTTGGGGCTGCCTTGCTGACATTACTGCCGGCCGACTTGACGGCGTTGGTTTTGAGTGCGGAAAGGGGGGCCGGAAAATCCGGCATCGTTGGGATGAAATGGTCCCAGGCCAGCCATGCCAGTATCCCCAAGCCCGCGGATCCGGCGAGCATGGCGAGGCGTCGCCGCATCGGATTGTCCCCGGCCGGTGGCGGCGCATCGCTTGCAGCGGCGGGCGCGGGCGGGACGACTTCAGCGGCGGGCGCTGGCACGACGGCGGTTTTCTTCGGTTCTTTGGCTGATCCGCTTCTCTCGGGCGCGGTGAAAACTGCGGAGGCAAAGCTGGTCATCGGCAACGCTGCCGAATCCGTCAACCCGATCCATTCCGCCACCGCGCGGGCGCTTTGCGGCCGTTTTTCGGGATTTTTTGACAGGCAGGCCATAATCATGGCGGCGACGGGGGGCGGAACATTGTTTTCCACCTCCAAATCGGCCAGCCGTTCTGACAGCGGCGTCGCCAGGACCTTGCGGACCTGGTAGGCGATGTCGTTTTGATAAAACGGCGGATGGCCGCTCAACAGTTCGTAGAGCGTCGCCCCCAGCGCATAAATATCGTCGGTCACGCACGCCACTTTCCCTTCGATCTGCTGGGGACTCATGTAGGCGGGCGTTCCACTGGTGCGATGGCGTTCGGTGTCGTCGGCGGGGGAGGCGAAGGCCCAGGCTGCAACTCCGAAATCCGCCAGCCGCAAACGTTGTCGCTCATCGAGCAGCATGTTGGCGGGCTTGAGGTCGCGATGAATGACTTTTTCGCTGTGCGCATAATCCAATGCTCCGCACAATTGCTTGACGATCGGTTTGAGGTAATCCCACTGGAAAAAGCCCTTGGGCTGCCGCCACAGCAAGGTCCACAAGCTGGGTCCGTCCACGTATTCCATGGAAATGAAGGCCGCTTCGTCCGGGGCTTCGTACAGATCGTATATGCGGAGGATGTTGGGGTGGCTGAGCATGCGGCTTTTGTGGGTTTCCTGGCGCAAATCATTCAGGGCGGCCGGATTGGCGCGCACCGTCTCGGGCAGGAATTTCAGGGCCACCGGCGCCATGAGCCGTTCGTCATGGGCCAGCCAAACCAAGCCCATGCCGCCACGGCCCAGTTCGCGCAGCAGGCTGAACCGGCCGCCTCCCACCAGAAAACCGGGGGCCAGGTAGGCCGACGCTTCTTTTTCGGGCAGGCCGGGATTGGGTGTGGGCTGTTCGTCCGCCATTGGTCAGGTACTTATCCCCCAAAAAGAGCCTCGAATCAAGGAAAGTTTGCCGACGAGGTCTTTGGACAGTGAGAAGGAGCGGTTGTTCAAGTCTGGATCAACGCCCCCCCGCTGGCCAACCAAGTTGAAGCTGTGTTCCTCCTCACTTTTTGAAAATGGAGAACGCAGGCGGGGAAGCACCTGACCGTCGTTTCTGACGCCACCGCTTGTAGTTAATCGCGCTGGGGTCAAGATAGACCGAGCCGTCGCGGAGCTTGGTTGTGCCGATGAGGTTCGTGTTGTAGGTCTCTGTGCGGCGGCTGCCCGTGGTTTTATTCTCTTTGCTGCCAACGTAAGTCCAGTCGGGTTCAGCGTGACTGTGACCGTTGAGCACGGCGAACATCAGGTGAATGAAGCGAATGTTTCCGGTCTTTGGCTCGATCTGAAAACAGCCGACGAGATGCCAGCCGGAATGTCCATTGTGGCTTTCGCCCCCCTTCCCGATTTGGATGGTTGATTTAACCTCAAGCCCCACTGGTTTGCCATGCTCCCTGGCTTTGGGATTGATGAGATCGGGATAGGCTTGGTCGGAATTATGTTTGTAGGGTGAATGGTCGTCCAGAGCATCGCACAGAACGTTCGAGACCAGTCCGCTGAAATTGTTGCCCTGAATTCTCTTCCGCCTATAGTTGAAATTTGGGCTGCGCAAGAAAATGTATCGTATCGAACATGCGGATTGTTTTGAGTGGCTGCAACAACAGCCGGCCAACTCCATTCACGCGGTTTGCACTGATCCGCCTTATGGCATCTTGGAATTCAGCGAAAAAGAACTGACCAAGCTCAGAATCGGCCGCGGCGGCGTCTGGCGTTTGCCGCCCAAGGTCGGCGGCAGTCAGCGTGATCCGTTGCCGCGGTTCACCGTTTTGACAGACGGACAAAAAGAGCAGCTTCGAGATTACTTCCGCGTTTGGGGAAAACTTCTGAGGCCGGCGCTTGCTCCCGGCGCTCACGTCTGCGTGGCGGGTCATCCCATCCTCCAACATCTCGTTCAGAGCGCGATGGCGACAGCGGGCTTTGAAGTTCGTCCGGCCATTGTGCGGCTTTATTACGGCTTTCGCGGCGGAGACCGTCCCAAAAATGCCGAGGCGGAATTCCCTGAAGTCTGTGCCAGCCCCAAAGGGGCCTACGAACCGTGGATGCTGTTTCGCAAACCCCTTGGAGAGCGGACGGTGGCTGAAAACCTAAGAGCGTGGAAGACCGGCGCGCTTCGGCGACTATCGGCGGACAAACCATTGCCGGACGCCATTCCCAGCGGACGAACGCCAAAGCGGGAGGAGTCCATCGCTGGCCATCCGTGCCTCAAGCCGCAGCACTTCATGCGGATTCTGGTTCGTTCACTCTTGCCGCTCGGTGAAGGCACAATTCTTGACCCGTTCTTGGGAGCCGGTTCGACCGTCGCGACGGCTCATGCTGTTGGTTACGAAGCTGTCGGCGTCGAACTCGACGCCGAGTATTTTGCCATGGCGCAAAAGGCCATTCCAAGGCTGGCAGCGCTTTATCCCAGTTTTCATGGTCAGGAAATTGAGGTTGAGTTGAACGGACATGTCGAGGAATTTAAGGCTGAGGCCCAACTTGGTCTGGCTTTGGCGGAAAGCCCAACCACTTACGCGGTCAGAAAGGCGCATTCAGTTAAACCGGTTCACAAGACTTCACGGCTTAAATCTCAAAGCGTTCCGCGCAAGTGAGTTTGATTCTTAATTCCCAGAGATTAAGATTACGATTAAGATTCGGAGCTACAGGTTGAAATCCGGGCCCAGATAAATTTCCCGGGCTTTTGGATCGTTGACCATTTGCTCGCCGAGGCCCTGGTATATGACGGCGCCATGATGGATCAAGTAGGCGCGGTCCACCAATTTCAAGGTCTCGCGCACGTTGTGGTCGGTGACCAATATGCCCAGGCCCCGCTCCTTGAGCCGCCGCACAATCTTTTGCACTTCATAGACGGCAATGGGATCAATGCCGCTGAACGGTTCGTCCAGGAGCAGCAGTTTCGGACTGGTGACCAGCGCCCGCGTGACTTCCAAGCGCCGTTTCTCCCCGCCGCTCAACAGGTAGGCCTTGCTCGTGGCCAGGCGCGCCAGGTCCAGTTCGTCGAGCAGGGATTTGAGCCGCAAGGCGCGTTCCTTCGCGCTCATGGGGCAGGTTTCCAAAATGGCCAGAATGTTTTCCTCGACCGTCAGCTTGCGAAAGACCGACGGCTCTTGTGTCAAATAACCGATGCCCAGGCGCGCCCGTTGATGCATGGGCAGCCGCGTGATGTCGCGGTCCTGGAACCGCACCTGGCCTTCTTCCGGTTTGAGGATGCCGACGACAATATTGAAGGTGGTCGTCTTGCCGGCCCCGTTCGGGCCGAGCAAACCCACAATTTCGCCCGGATTGACCTGGATGGAAACGCCGTTGACGACGCGCCGTTGATGGTAGGCCTTGGCCAGTTTGTCCGTGGAAAGCAAACTGCCTGAAGCGGGCGGCGCGGCGGAATCGGTTGTCGTTTCAAGCGGGTTCATGCGCTACTTTGATTTTTGGCCGGCGGCGGCCTTGATGGGAACGATTTTATACCGGCCAAAAGCCTGGAAAGAGTTCGACTTGGGGTGCCAAATCATAAAGTCAGAATCGGTAATCACGTAATTGTCGGTGTGCGCCAAAGGTGTGCCGGTCAGCTTGATTTGGTCGTTTGTGCCGGGGATATAGACGGCGTGTTCTGCCGTGGCGTGGATGTTTCGCCCGGCTTTGAGCTGGTCAAGAACAACGTTCGGCCCGGCAACGGCTTGCTCAATCTGATTTGTCACCGCCGAAAATTGCGCCGTTACGGTGTCGGCCGCCAATTGATTGCATGGCGCGCCGGGGCTTGTCCCTTTTTCTTCGATGACAACATTGGTGTCCGCCACGATGGTTTTCATCAAACCGGTCTGGATGGAGCGATAGGCGTCGAGCCGCTCGCAGGTGATGGTTTTTATGAGGCCGGAGGCGTCTGGCGCCGTTTCACCATGGACATTGCCGCGCGCAAACGCGCTTTCCACCTGGTTGTTGGTCAGATTGACCGGGAGAAGATCGCAGTTTAATGTGTCCTGCAACCGGTCATTTTCGACGAGCCGGGTTTTCACGTTCTTGTAAAATATGGCTTGATTGGTTTGATATTCCATGTCGTCCGATGAAATAAGCAGCCATTGATTGGTGGAGTGTCCCGGAGCGGCGGCGGGCTGGTTCGCGGCGACGCCGCCGGTTCGCATTTTGAAACGGGCGTTCGTCCGCGCGTGGTAAGTCTTGCCGCCCAACTCCGCCGACAACACCTCCGCTTTGACTTCCATGTCATCGTCCCACCAGACCGGATGGCCGGTCAGTTCAACGCGGTCGGTCACTTTCTCGTACACAGCTTGATCGGCCATGGCGCGGCTTTGATCGGCTTGATTGACGATGATGACGTTGCCGCGGGCCGACATGCTTTGCACCGGGCCGTTGCTGGGCGGAAATTGCAGGGTGGCGAAATCGGCAAAAAGTTTGCGGAAACCATTCGTGCTCGCCAGCAGCCCGGTCGAGTTGGCGGCGCGGCCGGGTGGATTCGGTTCCGCATTGGGCCATCGCACCCTGACGTGGTCAATGCCGGTCAAAAGATGCCGGGTGCTGTCGTAGGTAAACTCGTTCGCCTTGGCTTCTTCGTCGCCGTTGCGCCAGGTGGCGTCGGTCGTCAATTGCATCATTTCGTTGCCGTTGGTCACATAATAAAAACCGGTCGCGCCGGTGGCGCGGCCATTGTTGGTCGTGGTCAGGACAACATTTTGCCGGGCCAGAATGCTTTCCACCGCGCCGTTGGTGGTGAATTGAATGGTCAGCAGGTCGGAAGTCATGTCCAATTGCGGATCAATCATGTGGACGTTGCCGGCGTAATCCACCACATTCGAGTTAAGATCGAACCAGCCATGATCGGCAAAAATTTTCAAAACCTGGCCCGCATCGGCCCCGTTGGTTCTCGGGACGGCCAGCAGGGACGATCTCAGGAGCGATTTGACCACCCGCGTTTCCACCTGATTGGAAATAATCAGGAAGTGATTGGATTGGGTGAAAAGGAACCCGACGCCCTCGACAAACAGATTGGTCGTCGGGGTGAAAACTTGCAACGGCCCCTTGTCCGACGCCACGCTGTTCGACACATCAACCTCGCACTGCGGGGCTTGGGCGATGATTTGAATTCGTTTGGGGTCGCCATTGTGGTAGCTTTTCAACTCGAACTGATTGACCAGCACCTTCTGCGCGTTGAGATTGGTGACGCTGCTGCCGGTGATGACAAAATCCAGTCTTTTCCCCCCGGTCGTGTCGCGATAGAAGGTCATCGAAGGATGCTGGCGCAACTGCGTTCCCTGCGGCACCTGCGCCACCGCGGTCGAAAAGATGCCGCCGGCCAGAAACACCAAAGACAGGAAAGCGGCTTTCATGGCATCGCCGGCAAAGCGCGCACCACGGCGTGAAGTTTGACCAACCCGGCCAGCAGCGCGGCCATTTGGCGTAGCGGAATCATGTTTGGCCCGTCGCTCAAGGCGCGGGCCGGATCCGGATGCGTCTCGATGAACAAGCCGTCCGCGCCCGCCGCCAGCGCGCATCGCGCCAGCACCGGAGCGAAGTGCCGCTGGCCGCCCGAACGATCCCCCCCCGCCCCCGGCAATTGCACGGAATGCGTCGCGTCAAAAATGACCGGAAACCCGAATCCCCGCATGATCGCGATGGAACGCATGTCCGCCACCAAATTGTTATAACCAAACGTCGTGCCGCGTTCGGTCACAAGAAGTTTATGGCCGCCCGCGCTCGTGGCTTTCCTGACCACCTGCCCCATTTCCTCCGGCGACAGGAATTGGCCCTTTTTCAGATTGACGATCTTGCCCGTGCGGACGGCGGCGGTGATCAAATCCGTTTGCCGGCAGAGGAAGGCCGGGATTTGCAGGATGTCCACCACGGCGGCGGCGCATGGCGCCTGCTCTTCCGTATGGATATCCGTCAAAACAGGGAGACCCAGCTCGCGCCGCACCCTGGCCAGAATAGCCAAACCCTCCTTCAGCCCCGGCCCGCGAAAGGATTTTCCCGACGACCGGTTGGCTTTGTCAAAACTGGCTTTAAAAACATAATGGATCCGCAAGGCCCGGCAGGTCTTTTGCAACGAGGAGGCGACTTGAAGGCAAAGGCGTTCGTTCTCAATGACGCACGGCCCGGCGATCAAAATCAGATGCGATGCCTTCCGGAGCGATTTCCAGATAAGCGAATCATTCATGGTGAAAATGACGCCGCGCCCTAAATCACCGTCCCATGGGCAATGGCGGCGTTTTTGGGAACTATGACTATCCCGTCCCGAATATAGTAATTCTCATGGTCCACCTTTTCCGGCTTGCCCGCCGGTGAAATGCGGCAGTTGTCACCGATGCGCGCGTTCTTGTCAATAATGGCATTGTCAATATGGGTGTTTCGGCCCACGCCGATGCGCGGCACGCCGCGCGCCTCATGCTGCCGGATGGAAATGTCCGATTCGTAGTAATCACACCCCAGCAGAATGGTGCGGTTGATTTCGCACCCTTCATTGATCGTGTTGCGCACGCCGATGATCGAGTCGTTGATTTTGCAGCGGTTGATGATGCAGCCGTCCGATATGACGGCGTGATTGATCTCCGCCCCGTTGATCTTGGAAGCCGGCAAAAACCGCGGCCGTGTGAAAATGGGCGCGCTCATATCGAAGAAATTGAAACGCGGCAATTCCGCCACCAAATCCAGGTTCGCCTCAAAATAGGACCGGATCGTGCCCACGTCCTTCCAATACCCCTGAAAAACAAAGGCATGGACCGCTTGCGCCTCAATCGCCGCCGGGATGATGTGCTTGCCGAAATCCGTCAGGGCATTATCGAGCAATTTCAAGAGGACTTCGCGGTTGAAAAGATAAATGCCCATCGAGGCCAGGAAACATTCCCCGCCGGTCTCGATGCTCAATTGTCCAAACAGCCCCGGATCCAGGCGCAAAGAATCCAGCAGGGCCGCCTCCTTGGGCTTCTCGACAAAACGCCGGATGCGCAACGACCCGTCAATCTGCATGATGCCCACGCCCTGCGCCTCATCGCGGGAGACGGGAATGGTGGCAATGGTAATGTCCGCCCCGCTCTCCGCGTGTTGGGCGATGATCCGCCTGAAATCCATCCGGTAAAGCGTATCGCCGCTCAGGATCAAGAGGTAATCGAAATCATGGTTGAGGAAATGCAGCAAATTCTTCCGCACCGCATCCGCCGTGCCCTGATACCAGGACATATCCGAAAAAGTCGGCGCCGCGGCAAGAATTTCCACGAACCCCCCGGAAAAATGGTCAAACTTGTACGACTGCGAAATGTGGCGATGCAGCGATGCCGAATTGAACTGGGTCAACAAATAGATGCGTTTCAGCCCCGAATTGATGCAATTGGAAATCGGAATATCAACCAGCCGGTATTTTCCCGCCAGGGGAACGGCCGGTTTGCTGCGATCCCGGGTGAGGGGAAACAGACGGGTTCCCTGCCCCCCACCCATGATGACGGAGAGGACATTGCTTGAATTCACTGACATCCGTGCTTTTTGCGGCATGAGACGACCTCAAACTTCTGGCCAATTCAGAGCAGTGTAAACGCAACTTCGTGCGACGCAAGAAAACTTATTCGCCGCGCGCGCTTTTTTTCGTGCAAATCTGATCCTGCGGGCGCATTGTCTGGGAAAAGTATGAACCAGATCAATGAACTGGACGCCGTGGCCCTAACGTGTGATTTGCCTAAACACGGGCTAAAGCGGGGCGACGTCGGCACCGCCGTGTTGGTGCATGGCGAGGGCGCGGGGTTCGAGGTGGAGTTCGTTGGTTACGATGGCCACACCGTTGCGTTGCTGACGCTGGAACACGGCCAGGTGCGACCACTCCATGCAGGCGACATCCCTCACGTCCGCGAGTTGGCGGTCGCGTGACGTTTCATTGCAGGATTCCGATTCCGCTCCCTCGCGCTGAAATCTGACCGTTAGGCCGCATTTTGCGATGAAATCCGATTTGGCCGTGGCTGCGGTTTTTGGGCCGCCCCGAAGGTGGTCCAAATCTTTAAATTTTAGGCTTTAAACCTGAAAGGTTCCCCTGTATGAACATGTTCCGGTACACTCTGCGTATATGATGGAGTCAATTTGGCGGCCAAAGATCTATGGCAAGGTTCGAAGAAATCAGGGCTGAATTTGAAGGGAAGTTTGCTTTGACAGGCAGGCATTGCTGTTGCATCCTGTGGGCCATGCTTTGTTGCCAATGGACTGTTGTGTTTTTATCGCCAAATCCTGATCCGTTCCGCACAGAACTATGAGCGCACATCCGCTGCAATTCAAAGTCGCCACCGAGGAGTGGGAATTTGAACAAGTTCACCAACTCAATTACAGAACGTTCGTGGAGGAAATTCCCCAGCACCAGGCTTCCAGCACCCCCCGCCTGGTCGATAAATTCCATGGCGAAAACACCTACCTGGTCTGCCTGTGCGGCAATCAGGTCGTCGGCATGGTGGCCGCCCGTGGCCGCCGCCCGTTTTCCCTCGACCAGAAGCTGCCCAATCTGGATTCCTATCTCCCGCCCGGACGGCGCGCTTGTGAAATCCGCCTGCTCTCGGTCGAAAAGGAGTTCCGCAACGGGCAGGTCTTCCGCGGCTTGACGGCTTTGATGTGGCAGTTCGGTGTCGAGCATGGGTACGACTTGGGCGTCATTTCCGGGACGACCCGCCAGCAACGGTTGTACCGGCATCTGGGCTTTGAGCCTTTCGGCCCCCAGGTCGGCAAGGGGGACGCGATGTTCCAGCCGATGTATCTGACCCTGGAGAAATTTGAAAAGCAGGCCGAAATCTTTCTGCGCCAGCCGTTGCGGCCTCACAGGCCGGTCAGTTTTCTGCCCGGTCCGGTCACCGTTCCGCTCCAGGTGCGCAAGGCCTTTGAACGGGCCCCGGAGTCGCACCGGTCGGATTTCTTTATCGCCGATTTTCAGAAGACCCGCGGCCGCCTTTGCCAATTGGTCCGCTCCTGCCATGTCCAGATATTGCTCGGTTCGGGGACGCTGGCCAATGACGCGCTCGCCGCGCAGTTGACTCTGGAGAAAAAACCGGGGCTGATCCTGAGCAATGGCGAATTTGGGGAGCGCCTGGCCGATCACGCCAAACGCTTCGGGCTGCTGTTCGACACCCTGAAATTCCCGTGGGGCCAGGCGTTCGATCTCGACGTGGTGCAGCAGTTCCTGTCCCGTTCCCCCGCGGTGGGATGGCTTTGGTGCGTCCATTCTGAAACCTCGACCGGCATGTTGAATCCGCTGCCCGTCCTGCAATCCCTCTGCGCGAAAAGGGGCATCAAGGTCTGCGCCGATTGCATTAGTTCCATCGGGCTTGTGCCCGTCAACCTCGAACGGATTTATCTGGCCTCGGGCGCCAGCGGCAAGGGATTGGCGGGGTATCCCGGCTTGTGCATGGTTTATTACAATCATCCCATTGCCTCCAACACCGCCCTGCCGCGCTATTTGGATTTGGGCTGGTACGCCGAGCATCAGGGCATCGCTTTTACCCACTCCTCCAATTTGGTCCAGGCCCTGGACGCCGCGGTCAAGCAGCAGGATTGGGAAAAGAAATTCGCGGACGTGGCCGGCGTCTCCATCCGATTGCGCGCCCGATTGCGCGAACTGGGTTTCCGCCTGCTGGCCACCGACGCCGAGGCCATGCCGGGAGTGGTGACCATCGTATTGCCCGCGGAACGGAACTCATCGGATTTCGGCCAAAAACTGCAAAAGGCGGGGTTCATGCTCAGTTACAACAGCGATTATTTGCGCCGGCGCAACTGGATTCAAATCTGCCTCATGGGCGAATATTCCAACGATAAAATCGAGGCATTATTGACTTGGTTAAGCCGGAACCCGCCCATCGCTGCCAAACAACTGACCATCCAGACCACTGTTGCGGAGGCCTGACAGAACGGTCGCGGCAGCCTTGGGCGACCCGGACAAATCCAGCATCGCCGAACAGGCCTTCAAACACCGCGACACCGGAAAGTGACGCAGGTATCCATCGTCTATTGTCCGTTATCCATTGTCCATTACTCCACTATACATTGTGCATTATTTAAAAGAATCCAGTAACATGTTACCGCTTTGTTACTCCTCGTGTTACCGGCTAAGTCGTTGATTATCAACACTTGTTACCGTGTTACCGATTTTTCAGACCTATGTATCCATCTGAAAACAGCGAAGAACCATCGTCAATTGTACAAGTGCCTTTCTGACAATATGTTGCATCCGTTTCGCAGATAAAAATGGGAAAAATTTCACGATTTCTTTCGGAGCAATAAAGTTCAACGCAAGTTGTCTTGAGAAATTCTCAGCATTGCAAAATGAAAGGCTTTTTGCCCCGAAACCTTTCGGGGTTATTTTTTTGCCGACGACCGAAGTTTGACAAAGATCGTGTTGGCCTCCGCCAAGCTTTCCTTCGATCCGATGTCAAACCAAAGGCCCGGGACGCGCCAGGTGTAAACAGGCGTGCGCTGGTAAAGCCATTGCACCAGACGCCCCGGCTGATCGGGATTGTTTCCCTCGGCCATGTACTGGCGGATCAACGGCAGGCTCGATTTGGGATAATAATAAAGGGCGATGCCCGTCAGGGTGCTCGTCGGATTTTTGGGCTTTTCCTCGAAGAAGATGATTTTGCCCGAAGCATCAATGGAGATGGAATTGTATTTGGTGATTTCCTGCAAATTGCCCACGTCATAAACGGCCAGGACCGGCGCATTTTTCCCGCGGCAATACCGGCCAAAATCCTGCAAGCTTTCGCTGAAAAGATTGTCGCCCGCCACCACCATGAGATCGTCATCAATTTTTTCCCGGGTCATCACCAGGCACAGGTCCCCGATGGCGCCCAGTTTGTTGCTGTCATCGGTCGAACCGTCGTTGACGATGGTAAAGTCAAGTCTGGCCTTGGTGGCGCGATAGTGCCTGGACCATTCCTGGAACGGCCCGGCGAACTTTGCATTGGTCACGACATACACGCGGTCGATCCCGCCAATGGGCGTCAGGTTGTCCAACACATAATCAATCATGGGTTGCCCTGCGACGGGCAGGAGGGGTTTGGGTTGCGTCAGGGTGAGAGGATAAAGCCGGGTGGCATAGCCGGCAGCCAGAATGAGCACTTTCATTGCTTTAATTCTGAATCTCAAACAGGCTCGGCGCAACCTTTTTGGCCAGGGCCTCGGAACGCTCCATGATTTCCCGGCCCGACTCGCAACGCAAGGCGAACTCGGCCAGTTCGTTGGCCTCCTCCATTTTCAACCGCCGTATGAGGAATTTTATGCGGGGCAGGAAAGACGGGGCGATGCTCAGTTCATTGACCCCCAACCCCAGCAAGAGCGGCGTCATGAAAGGGTCGCCCGCCATTTCGCCGCAAACGCCGCACCAGATGCCGTGATGATTGGCCGCATCCACCGTCAATTTAATCAGCCGCACCACCGCCGGGTGAGTCGGTTCATAAAGGTGGGCGATCCGTTCGTTCAAGCGATCCACCGCCAGCGAATACTGAATCAAGTCATTAGTGCCAAGACTGAAGAATTTGACGCGGCTGGCCAGGGTGTCGGCCGCGAGGGCCGCGGACGGGATTTCAATCATGGCGCCGATTTCGATGTGTTCATCGAAGGGCACCTTCTCGGCGCGCAATTCGCCCTTGTATTCTTCGACCAGCGCATTGGCCTTTTCCACTTCGCCGAAGCAGGAAATCATCGGATACATTATTTTGACGTTGCCCTCGGCGCTGGCCCGTAAAATGGCCCGGAGTTGCGCGCGAAAAACCTCCTTTTCCTCCAGGCAGAATCGAATGGCCCGCCAGCCCAAAAACGGGTTCATCTCCGGCGGCATTGGCAGGTGCGACAAAAATTTGTCCCCGCCCAAATCCAGCGTTCGAATGATAACCGGGTCCGGCTTCAAGTCCGCGGCAACGCGCCGATAGGACTGGTATTGTTCTTCTTCCGTCGGCAGCGAGTCGCGATTGATAAAGAGATATTCCGTGCGGAACAAACCCACTCCCTCCGCGCCGTACAACTTGACGGCCTCGCCATCGCCGGCTTTTTCGATGTTGGCCGAAAGGGTGACTTTTTTCCCGTCGAGCGTGATGGCGGGCAGGTCTTTGATTTCGCGCAGTTTGTCCTCGATCGAGGCTTGGCGCCGGACCATCTGCCCGTATTCGAACCGCGTCTGGTCAGTGGGGTTGACAATGATGGAGCCGTTGTAGCCGTCGAGCAGCGCATGGTCGCCCGTGTTGATCTTGTGGCTGGCATCCTTCAAAGCCACCACGGCTGGCACTTGCAAGGAGCGGGCCATGATGGCGGCATGGGATGTTTTGCTGCCTACGTCGGTGGCAAAACCGAGGATGATCCTCCGGTCCAGCAGAGCGACTTCGGAAGGGGACAAATCTTCGCTGATCACGATGCACGGTTCCCGCAAATCCTGCAGGGCCTGTTCGGGGCGATGGCCCGCCAAATTGGCCATGATGCGCGAGGTGACGTCGCGCATGTCGGCGGCCCGTTCGCGCAAATAAGCGTCGTCAATCGCGCTGAGAGTCGCGGCGTATTTGTCGGCAAATTCCTGGAAGGCGGCCTCGATGTTGATTTTGCGCGAATTGACCAGGGCGGTGACCGACTCCACCAGGGTCGGGTCTTCCAGGACCAGCAGATGGGCGTCGAAAATGCTGGCGTCCTTGGCGTTCAATGCTTGACTGACCTTTTCCTGCACCTCGATGATTTGCTGCCGGGTCAGAACCAGGGCCTGGTGCAGGCGCTGGATTTGCTGCGGCAATTCCGCCTCCGGCACGTCATATTTGGGGATGGTGGCTTTGACCCGGCTCAGGACAAAAATCTTTCCCTGGGCGATTCCGGCGGAAACAGGAATGCCCTTATACACGCGCTCTGCGCTTGGCCCGGGATCTGTCATAGAAAACATGTAACCCGATTCAGCCCCGTTGAAAAGCAAATCCTGGTTTTTTTTCCGGTATGCGTTGCTTTCATCCCGGCCTCTGATTATGCTTCAAGTTCGTTCATCAGTGCGGTCGTCATGAAAAAAAGCGCTGCAACACCCCGTTCCGGCCTGCTGGCCGCGGGCAATTGGATCATTGATCAAGTAAAGATGATTGATGTCTATCCGCAACGCGATCAGTTGGCCAATATTCGCGGCCAATGCCGGGGCACCGGCGGTGCGCCCTACAATGTCTCCATCAACTTGGCGCGCTTGCAGGCCCCCTTCCCCCTCGGCGCCGCCGGGTTGGTCGGCAAGGATGATTTGGGCCGGGCCATTTTGGAGGATTGCCGCCGTCATGGCATCGACACCCGGCATCTGCGCTCGACGCCTTTGGCCCCCACTTCCTACACCCTTGTCATGACGGAAAACGCCGGCAGCCATCGCACCTTCTTTCACCATCGCGGCGCCAACGCCCTGTGGAACGGCGCGGACCTGGATTTTAATAAGCACCAGGCCCGCCTTTTTCATCTCGGTTATTTGCTGCTGCTCGACGCTTTGGACGCCCCCGACCCGAAGTTCGGCACCAAAGCCGCCCGGTTGCTCCATGCCGCCCAGCAAGCCGGCATGAAAACCAGCGTGGACGTCGTCAGCGAAGACAGCGACCGCTTTGCCCGCATTGTGTCGCCCGCCCTCAAACACGTGGATTACTGCATCCTGAACGAAATCGAAGCCGGCAAAACCACCGGCTTCAAGATACGTGAAGCGGACGGCCGGCTGAATACCGTTTCGTTGCGTCATGCCGCCGGCGCGCTGTTGCAGGGAGGCGTGCGCGAACTGGTGATCATTCACTTTCCCGAAGGCGGCTTTATGCGCACCCGCAAAGGCGAGGACTTCTGGCAGCCATCGCTGAATCTGCCCGCCCAACACATCGCGGGAACGGCCGGGGCCGGGGACGCCTTTGCCGCGGGCGTGCTGATGGGGCTGCATGAAAATTGGGAATTGTCGCGCTGTCTCTTCACCGGAGTTTGTGTGGCCGCGGCGTCGCTCTCCCACCCGACCTGCACCGGAGGCGTCAAATCATTGCCCGCCGCCCTGAAATTAGCGCGCCAATTTGGCCACCGCCCCGCCCTGCCTTGAGGAAAGTAAGAATTAAGAAGGAAGAATTAAGAAGCCGGAAAAAGTTGCCTTGCAAATTTCTTACTTCTTACTTCTTAATTCTCTTCGCTACGCTCGTTCCATGTATTTACCGGTGCGCGTGTCCACCTTGATTTTTTCGCCGGTCTTGATGAAGAGCGGCGCCTGGACCGTAATGCCGGTTTCGAGCGTAATCGGCTTCTGCACGTTGCTGGACGAATCGCCCCGAATGCCCTCCGGCGCATCCGCCACCGTCAGCGTCACGCTCGGTGGAAGCTCGATGGAAACCGCCTTGTCCTCAACAAAAGTGACCGTGACCGTGGCATTTTCCACCAGATAATTCTTGGCCTCGCCCACCAACTCCGGCGGCAGCGTCGTCTGCTCGTAAGTGGCGGGGTCGGAGAAAACAAAATCATCCCCGTCCTTGTAACTGAAATCCATCTTCCGCGTCATCATGGGCACAACGTCAATTTTCTCCGTTGAGCTAAAGCGCACATCGGAAGCCTTGCCCGATTTGATGCTGCGGAGGGTGGCCTGCACAAAGGCGCGGAGGTTGCCCGGCGTGCGATGCTGCGTTTCCAGGACCACAGCGATATCGCCCTTGTAATTAATGGCCATGCCTTTGCGCAAATCGTTGGCGGATGACATAATGTGCTCTTTTTCCATGCGCCTGTCCGTCCATCGGAACACGCGGAATGTGGAAGATACCGAAGCCCCGCCTGAAATCAAGTTCTGAAATGAACTTTCCCGCAAATTCCGGGCTTGACCCTTTGCGGAATTCCCCGACTATCCCAACTATGAGCCAGAAGTCATGTACAACCCATTGATCAAAGAATACCGGGGGCGGTTCGGCAAAGGCCGGACCATGGACGACATTGTGGGTTTGGTTGAAGAATTGCCACCCATGCCGGATGTAATTGCGCACGCGCTCCGGCTGGTGGATGACGTGAACAGCACGGCGGATGAATTGGCCGATGTGATCATGCTCGATCCGGCGCTGGCGTCGCCCGTTCTGCGCTCCGCCAATTCCGCAAGCCTGGGTCATCAGCGGGAGGTCACGACCCTGGCCTTGGCCATTCTCCTGGTTGGCATGGGCCAGGTTAAGACGATACTTGTCGCCTCGGCGCTCCGCCGCTGGAATCGCAACTTCGGGCCGGTGGAGCGGCTCGTGTGGGAGAAATCGGTCGGGGCCGCCTCTGCCGCCCATGTTTTGTGCCAGCACCTGCAAAAACGGTATCTGGACGAACTTTATTTGACCGGTCTGCTTCACAACCTCGGCCAGATCGTGCTCCTCTCCCACAAGCAACTCGGCGGCGAGTACCCCGCCGTCCTGGATCGAATCCGCGAATGCAACGAAGATTACGTCACAGCGGAACGCGAGGTCATTGGCTTCTCTCATCCCCTGATCGGCGCCATGGTGGCGTGGAAATGGGGGTTTGCCCCCTCCACCTGCCGGGCCATTCTTCATTACAACGATCCATTTGCAGGGATAGCCGGAGAGCAGGATGAAAAGTTGGCGATGCTCAAATTGGCCGCCGGAATCGGCCTGGCTTTGGGTTTCGGCCGCCCGGACGGGTATTCTGTGGCTGGGAACGAGGAGTTGGAAACGTTGGCTGCTCTTGTCGGCTTCAACGAAGTCACGCTGCAAACAGACTTGCGGGCATCCATGTCTGAAATTAAAACCCGCTTCGCTTCCGAAGTCGGCGCCTACGCCTGACCCGGCATTGCAAACCAGCGAACCCTGAAGCATTTTAAATAAAAATGTAGTTGTATGCTGTTCGGTCTTGGGGAGCGCGACCGTCTCGGTCGCACTCGTCGGCGTCTCGCCGACGAGCTATTCTACGGCTGCGTCTTTATATAAAATGCTCTAAAAGGAGGTCAAAAAGGGGCCAGTTCCTCACATTTCAACATTTTGTCTGAGCCGCCCTACCCGGTTCGATCTTGCAATTATTCATTGACTGCCGCGTCTTCCAACGCTCCTTCCAACGGTTCTGGCGCGTCTGGCCCGCCGAACTCCATCAGGTACTGGCTTCCGTTTGCTTCCCCGCCTTTTTCCAGCGCCGCCCCGTTTTTTTTTTGCCCAAACAGCGACTCCAGCGCCGTCCCGGCTTTCGTCTTGGTGAACGCTTCGCGGAGGGCGTTGAAATAGACCAGCGTCCAATTGTCCTTCTGGAAGTGCTCGCTGAACAGCGGCGATTTCATCTTCCGCTCGAAATCCTTTTCCCTTTCTTCGGGAATGACCATCGTTTTGGGAACGCTGGCCGGAAGATTTGAGCCGCGTTGCAAGCCGCTCGTCATGGTGGTCGTGCATTCCACTTCAAACGCGCGGACAACTTTATTCCCTTCAAGCCAAAGCAAATCCATGTCTAAAACGGGACGAAGATTCTTGACATCTTTCAATGCCGCCGGTTTGGCCGTGACCATCTCCCGCAGCTTGATGGTCTCGACCAGTCCGCTCACCGTTTCGTGTTGTTCACGCTGCCCGATCCAGATTTTGTGTCCGCGCTCTTCGCCGATTTTTGCCAGCAACGCTATCAGTTCGCTGTGGCGCGACAAACTCAATCGAACTTCTTCTTTCAGTATCCAGACGCCGCCACTGGCCTTGCGGCCAAAGATTTCCAGCGCCTCGATGATGCTCGTGTTGTCGGATGTGAGACAATTCGGAAATTCCCGCGCCACCGTGTCCCATACTTCCGTAAACGTGACGCGCCCCTTCTGGTGCAGGCATCGAAATACCGTCTCCTCAACCCTTTCGGTGAGCGGCACGGCTTCCAGGCGCGCAACAAAGGTTTTGTCCGCAAACCACCACAGTTTGCCCGTCGCCCCGCCAAGTTTTGCTTCCACCAATTCAAACTCCTTGCCGACACTTTCCTCCAAAACTGTTTTGACATCCAGACCTGTGTGCAAAGTTCCGAACAGCCCGCGCCTGGCCAGCACCGGGTCAACTTGGTTGATGAGAATCGTGTAAGGCGTCGGCTCGGCGCGCAGGGCAATGACTTCGCGGCACGTTTCAATGACGATGCGGCGAAAACGCTCCTCGCTGATTTCCTCCATCGGGCGCGCGGGGCGGCCTGTTTTGGCGAAACGCAAATAGAAATCGCCCTGGGCGCTGCCGAATGGCTGCATCATCGCCTTGGCCGAAACCTGGCCGAGGGGTTGATGGTGAATGTGTTCATAATCAAAACCGGCAAACACTCCAGCCCGCACTGTGGCATTACGAACCATGAAGGTCGGGTTATGAAAGGTCAGCGTGAGAAACCGATCCGGCCGCAAGACGCGGTGCATGCCTTGAATGCTGGTGTTCAGCAGCGCGTAATAAAGATCAAACGGCTTCTTTTGGCGCTCGTTCCGCACGATTTCATGCACCGCAATCCGGTCGGCATAGAGATAATCTTTTTTCAGCCAGGCATTCCAAAGGAAGGAAAGTTCGCCATACTGAATGGAGGCATCATAAGGCGGATCGGTGAAGATATAATCCACACACTCGTCCGGCATCTTTTTCATCAACTCCACACAGTCATCGGTCACGACGGCGATGTCGGCTTCACCGGCCAGAACTTTGCGCCAGTCGTCCGTGACCTTAACATTGCCCAAATGTTCGTTGGTCTCATTTTTGGCGTGGATAATTCCCTGGTGGCCGGTCACAGCGCCTTCAAATTTATCCCAGACATTTTGTTCCATGTAATGCGGAGCTGACCAATAACTATGCTGCGTCCAACCGGGCGAACTGAAAAATGTGTAATGATTGGACGGCGCGGGATTGCCAACTGGCATCATCCGTGTGCAGAGATGAATCATCGAAGAGAACGCGCCAAGCAGGAATTTCTTTAACTGCGGACTGCTTTCCTGCTCGATGGCCTCATAAATCATCGCTGCCGCGCGCAAATTGCGTTTGGTGAAAAGTTGGTCAAGCGAATCGTAATGCTCCTTTTTCATGAAAGGAGTGCCGTCGGGATAAAACAACCTGTTGCGTGGATACCATTCCTTGACGCGCTTGGCTTCAAGTTCGGCGAGCGCGTCGAGGTCTTTCTTTTTGGGTTTGCAGCCGGTTTCGCAACGATTTTCGCAGTGCGGACAAGTTTTGTATCGGACTTCCACAAGTTGATCGCCCTCGCGCACGCAACAGTCGGACACAAGCGGCTTGTCGCATTTCAAACAATGAACGGTGTAAAGTTCCGCCACGCGCTGTTGCACCTTGGCGCGCACACGCTCAAAAGCTTCAAGAAGTTTCAGCGTGTTGACCGGGCGTAGCGTCAGTTCGGTGATAAGGCTGGCCGCCGGATTGAGATCGCACACGATGGCGCGGCGCTGGTTGCGCGCGGCTTCGATGGCAACCACGCCGCTTCCGGCGAACGGATCGAACACGATCTGATGCGGCTTGGTGTAGTTCTGGATGTGTTCGCCGACGACATTCCACGTCTTGCGCGACCAGTACTTGTGCCACACATACATGGCCGTGTGCGACTCAGGCGGAATCTGCCGGTTAATGTGCTCAAAGGCCGGCGGTGTGATCCGTCCCATCTTGGCGCTGCCTAGTTCGCGTGTTTTCATCAGCCGTCCCGGGCGACTTCTTTCAGTAATCTTTGACAGATTTCATACGCGGCGGCGAGACGAATCGCGCGCACCGCCTTGATGCCCCTGACTTCCGCGACTTCATTGAGCGGACGGTTCATCAATCCGGCGAGCGTGCCGTATTTGTCCAGAAGAGCGTTGGCGCTATCCAGCGCGGAATATCCCCGCCCGCCGCTGCCGAGCAAAATCGCCAGAAGTTCGGCATCCGAGCAATTCCCCGCGCCCATGTCCAATAGGGTTCGTCCCGCTTTCATGTGAGAATCAAAAGCCACGCAACGCCGCCTGGCAAGAGCGATTGTTGCGCCGCGCCGTTTCCCGCCGCGACCGGCGGGAAAGAGGTCAATTCCGATCCTCTCCACATTTGGTCTGCCGCGCCCCGCCCGCTCTCTCCACCAACAAATGCGGGGAACGGAGACAGGAGAAACAGCCCCGAAGGCTTTCGGGTTTCGTATTTCGCGTATTTCGCGGTTAAAATCTCTTTTCTTCGCCCCTGTTCTTAAAACGTTCTTAAGCCGTTGCAATGCAGCGTGTTACAGCCTAGTGTTAAACAAATCACGACTTTTGTAAAACTTCTTTCAAAAATCTCTTGACGAATAAATGGATTAACTGTAATGTTCGTTTAATGAATGACCCATTAAGGCCATGATGGAAAGGGTGAATTATGAAGGAAGAATTAAGAAGTGCGAAAAAGCCGGCCTTCGAGGTGGTACGGCTCAGCAAGTCCGCCGTCGTCGCTGCGGCCAACTTGCCAGCCGAAGGGTTGAGTCGGAAATGTGAAAAATCCGGAAAACCGATTTTTGCTGTTTTTCAATTGGAACCCGCTATCGCCCAAGCCGTTCCAACCAAAACAAGGGTCGGGCATTTTTCGGATTTTTCGAAAAATTCTCGGGGGTATACCGGGGGGAGGGGTTCAAAAAATCCTAATCTTAATCGTGTCGTAATCCTGGTCCGTCGCACCGCGTCGCAGTCAGTCGCAGTGATGTCGGGAAAGGCCTGGGAAAGGCCTGGGAAAGGCTAAATGCTAAAGTTATGAAAATCAACAACGTACAGATGAAATCAGGCTTTGTCGGGCTTGCCGCGCCGACTTGTCCCGCCAAAGCCGCTTCCGCGACGGCCCGGTCGCCCAACCTCAGGCTAATTTAAAGTAATTTAAACCAAAAAAAATAAAACTATTCCTCACCTTATGGGCCACATCGAAAAATCGCCGCAGCCTCGATTCGCTCACGAACCTGGAACAACCGCTTTAAGCCTCTTCGTGTACTTCGTGGCGAATCCGCCCGTCCGTCGAGCGCGGCCAACAATGGATCAAAAGCAGCCTGATAATGGCAGTTGAAAGGAGAAGTTACCGCTTATGAACGCATATTACCGCATATTACCGCATTCTCAGGAAATAAGCAGCAAACGCCACTGGCCGCTTGGCTGGAGGCGGGCTTGGGTGGCCCAAAAACCGGGATGCGCCAGCCGGGGCGCAATTTGGCCCCCGCGGATTGGCACAGCCGGGGCAAAAGAAAACTTCACACAACCGTCACACAATGGTAGGAATAGCTCTTTAATCAGCGTCCCTGGCTGACGCCCGACATGGATATTAAGACGATTAAAATTCTGCTGGTCGAGGACAATCCCGATGATGTCTTTTTCTTGAGCACCGTGCTGGGCAAGGTGACCGGGACTCGTTTTCAACTCGAAACCGCCCCTCATCTCGCCGCCGGCATCGAGCGCCTGGCCGCCGCGGACATTGATCTCGTTATCCTTGATTTGAAGCTGCCCGACAGCACCGGCTTGGAGACCTTCAAGGGCATCAAAAGCCATGCCCGCGATGTGCCCATCATCATTCTCAGCGGCACGGATGATGAAACCCTGGCGGTCAACGCCGTCCACGCCGGGGCGGAAGATTACCTGGTCAAAGGCCGGGTGGACAGCCAGTTGATCACGCGCGCCATTTTCTACGCCATTGAACGCACCGCCGCCAAAAAGGCCGCGATCAAGGCGGAGGAAAAATTCCGCAGCATTTTCGAAAACTCGGTTTCGGGCATTTTCCAAACCACCCCGGAAGGCCGCTATTTGAACGTCAATCCCTCCCTGGCCCGCATTTACGGTTACAACACCCGGGAGGAGCTGATGGCCCGCATCAGCGACATCGGGCGGTTGTTGTACGTGGACCCTTCCCGGCGCGCCGAATTCATTCGTTTGATGCACGAGCAGGGTGTGATCAAGGATTTTGAATCCGAGGTTTACCGCAAGGATGGTTCGGTCATCTGGATTTCCGAAAACGCCCGCGCCGTGCGCGATGGCAACGGCCACATTCAATACTACGAGGGCACCGTCGATGACATCACCGCCCGCAAGGAAGCGGAGGAAAAGCTGCGTTTCTCCGAATCGCGCTTCCGTTCCGTCTGGCAGAACTCCTCCGACGGCATGAGGCTGACGGACGAGTTGGGCATCATCCTGGCCGTCAACCCTTCCTTCTGCCAGATCGTCGGCATGCGCCCGGAGGAATTGCTGGGCCGCCCCTTTACCGTCATTTATTCCGAGTCTGAAGATTTGGCGGACTTGATGCAACAATATCAGCAGCGTCTGGCCGAGCGTAACATCGGGAACTGGCTCGAACGCCAGGTCGCCTTCCGCTCCGGCAAGATGGTGGACGTCGAACTGTCCAATTCTTTCATTGAACTGGAGGAAGGGCGGTGCCTGATGTTGAGCATTTTTCGCGACGTCACCGTTCGCAAGCAAGCCGAGGAGCGCGAGCGCCGAATCAATGCCGAACTGGCCCGCAGCCAGGCCGAACTGCGCAAAAAGAATGAGATTCTTGAGGACGACCTCAAAATGGCCCGCGAAATCCAGCAGGCCATTCTGCCCCAGCAATACCCCGCTTTTCCGCCCGGCGCCCCGCCCGGCTCCAGCCTGCTCCATTTCTGCCATCGCTACCACCCCACCGGCCAGGTCGGAGGCGATTTCTTCAACGTCCTCAGGCTCTCGGACACCAAGGCCGGGCTGTTTATCTGCGACGTGATGGGGCACGGCGTCCGCTCCGCGCTCGTCACGGCCATGGTGCGCGCCCTGGTGGAGGAATTGCGGCCCGTGGCCATGGACCCCGGCCAATTGTTGACACGAATCAATTGCGATCTGCGCGCCATTTTGCAGCAGACGGGCACGCCGCTCTTCACCACCGCATTTTATTTGACAGCCGACCTGCAGAAGCGCCAATGCCTCTTTGCCAACGCCGGCCATCCCAGGCCCTTGCTGGTTCACCGGCTCACGCGCCAGGTGGAACCCCTTAAATACTCCGACGGCAAAGCGCGGCCCGCCTTGGGCTTGTTTGCCGAATCCACTTATCCGACGGCCTCCGTTCCGCTGGCCGCGGGCGACCTCGTCATGCTCTTCACCGATGGATTGTACGAAGTGGAAGGACCGGGCAACCAGCAATACAGCCAGGACCTCCTTCTCCAAGCCGTGAAAAAACATGCCGGCTTGCACTGCGCCGGCTTGTTCGACGCCATCCTGGATGAAATCCAGCAATTCTCCGCCAGCCACGAATTTGCCGACGACGTCTGCCTCCTGGGAGTGGAAGCGGACGAGAAATTTTGACCTAAAACGTCAGTTGAGGGAAGGCAAACCACGGATGAACACAGATGAACACGGATAAAAATAGCATTGGCGAGCATCGCCTTAAGGGTGAAAAGCGCCTATCCCCGCAATTTGTTCCTAATCCGTGTCTATCTGTGTTCATCCGTGGTTCAACTGCTTTTCCCAAGAGTTTAAAGTTGATTTCGGGCAAAAAGAAAATCGGCCACAATCCGCCCGCGCAGCAAATGTTCCTGAATAATCCGCTCCAAAACCTCCGGCGAGCACGAGTGATACCAAACCCCTTCCGGATAAACGACGGCGATCGGACCTTGCGCGCAGACCCGCAGGCAATTGGCTTTGGTGCGATAGACCAAAGGCTCCGCACCCGCCGGATTCAGTTCCTTGAGCCGCCTCTTGAGAAATTCCCACGACTCAAGCCCTTGCTCCTTCGAACAACATTTCGGCTCACTTTGATCGGCGCAAAGAAAAATGTGCCGCTTGTAATGCGTCAAACCCAGGGCCTCGGCCGCTTTCCGCAATTCCTCATTCATTTCTTATTCCTCGGCCGCCGCCAGCTTGGCCAGCACGTTGAAATCCTCCAGCGTCGTGGTGTCGCCCTTGACGTTCTCGCCGACGGCAATTTGTTTGAGCAGACGCCGCATAATCTTGCCGGAGCGGGTTTTGGGGAGCGCCTCGGCGAAACG
>Ga0326727_10006725_pt1 | contig 31196 bp, 34 predicted proteins | sample MB2enrmetagenome_FD_207643 | JGI IMG/M metagenome (GOLD analysis project Ga0326727, IMG submission 207643) | Lab enriched peat soil microbial communities from McLean, Ithaca, NY, United States - MB29MY | ecosystem: Environmental > Terrestrial > Soil > Wetlands > Peat | place: USA: New York... | reverse complement strand
CGAGGCAGAGAGCGGGACGGGCAAAGAGCTGCTGGCACGCTTCATCCACGATTCCAGCGACCGTTGCCGCAAGCCCTTTGTGGCTGTCAACTGCTCCGCGGTTCCCGAGGCCCTGCTGGAAAGCGAACTCTTCGGCCACGGGCGGGGAGCATTCACCGGCGCGGTTGGGGCCAAGCCGGGCAAGTTCGAACTGGCCGATGGCGGCACGATTCTTCTGGACGAGATTGGCGAAATGCCGCTCCACCTGCAGCCCAAACTTCTGCGCGCCTTGCAGGAGCGCGAGTTTGAGAGGCTTGGCGAAGGCCGCTCCGTGCATGTCGATATACGCGTCATTGCCACCACCAACGTCTCGCTTGCGGCCATGGTGGAGCGCGGACAGTTCCGCGGCGATCTCTACTACCGGCTCAATGTGATTCCCCTTTCGCTGCCGCCCCTGCGTGACCGCCGCGAAGATATTCCGGTCCTCGCCCAGCACTTCGCGCGCAAGTATGCCGCCCAGTTGCAGACCAAGCCTCCCCGCCTTCACCCGGAGTTTCTCGATCTGCTGCAGTCCCAGTCCTGGCCGGGAAATGTCCGCGAACTGGCCAACTTCATGCGCCGGGTGCTCACCTTGAGCGGCTCCTCCGAACTCGACGCGGGCTGCTTCGAGATGGAATTTGAGAGGGCCACCCGGCCCCAGGTTGCGTCGCATAGGCAGGTCGCCGGCGCGGTCGCGGGCACCCCGATCCGCCAGGTGGAGCGGTTGCATCTGGAAAACACCCTGGCCCTGACGGATGGCAACCGCACTCATGCCGCCGAAATGCTGGGCATCAGTCTGCGAACATTGCGCAACAAAATTCGGGAGTACGGTCTCCCCCCAAGGAGGTACGCATAACATGGCCAACATTCCAATGCTGCAACAGTTGCAAGGCTATCTCCAGCTCACCAACCAGAGACAGGAAATGATTGTCTCCAACATGGCGAACGTCGATACGCCCGGCTACCACACCCAGGATCTGGACTTCCAGGGCGCAATGCAACAGGTGGTGAATGAGGGCAATGTGCGCATGCTGCCTGCTTCCCGCGAAGTGGAGGGCCTGCCCGAGCGTCCCGATGGAAACAATGTGAACATCGACCGTGAAAGCCTTCTGCTTTCACAGACCCAGCTTCAGTATCAGATGGGCGTGCAGTTGATTAAGTCCGAGTTTCACACCTTGCTGACAGCGATTAAGGGAGGAAGCTAGCCATGGGACTCTTTGACATGTTGACCATCAGCGGGTCGGCTCTTGCCGCGGAACGGCAGCGCGCGGAGATTACCTCCGCCAACCTGGCCAATGCCGAGACCACCCATACCGACGCGGGCGGTCCCTATGTGCGCAAACAAGTTGTCTTCAGCTCAACCACCGGTTCTTCCTTTGGCACCGTCTTCAACCATGTTGGGCGATTTGCCCAGCCGCCGGCCGGTTCGGTGCAGCTCACCCAGGTCGTGGACGACACCACGCCTCCGGTTCGGCGCTACGAGCCGGGCAATCCCGATGCCGACAAGACAGGATATGTCAACTATCCGGCCATCAATCCGGTCAGCGAGATGGTGGACCTGATGGGCTCCGTGCGCGCTTATCAGCTCAATGCATCGGCGGTGAACGCGGCCAAGCAAATGATTCAGGAATCGATCGACATCTTGAAAACCACGTAACTCTGGAGCGACACCATGAGCAACGTCAGTCTAGGCGGAATTCCAAATTATTACGCGCCCAACAATGCGCCGGCGCTCGATAGCGGCGGCGACACCGGCGATTTGAACTTCGGAGACATGCTGAAGAGCGCCGTCCACAGCGTGGACCAGGTCAACGATGACGCCGCATCGCAAGTCAGCAACCTTTTGCAGGGTGGAAACAGCGACGTGAACAGCGTGATGATCGCTGTGGAGAAAGCGGATGTCTCATTCCAGCTCATGATGGAGGTTCGCAACAAGATCGTGAGCGCATACCAGGATATTGAGAAGATGCAGTTCTAGGACTGAACTATTATGGCAGGTTTCAGCGACGCTCCCGAGCAGTTAAAACAATTCTGGGCGACCCGTACCACGGGACAGAAGGGCTTTCTTCTGGCCGGTGCGGGCGCCACGGTATTGCTGCTCGCACTCTTTGTCCAACTGATCGGCACGCCCGACTATAAGCCGCTGTATACCGGGCTGGAAGCTGCCGACGCGCAAACCCTCACCGCCCAGCTTGATGCCCAGGGCATTCCCCATCAGGCCAGCGCAGATGGCAAAACCATCAGCGTGCCTGCCGACAAACTGGATGCGGCCCGTCTGCAGACCGCGGCGCAGGGCGCGCCGCACAGCGGAAGGATGGGCTTCGAGCTCTTCGACAAGGCCTCCTGGGGACAGACCGAATTCGACGAGAAGGTCACCTATCAGCGCGCTCTGGAAGGTGAGCTGGAGCGCACCATCGAGACGCTCTCCGATGTGGAGAGCGCGCGCGTCCACATTGTGATGCCAACCGATTCTGTCTTCGCCGACAATCAGCGCGGAGCCAAGGCGTCGGTCATCCTCAAACTGCGTCACGATACTCTCTCCAAGGATGCGGTGCTGGCAATCTCGCGGCTGGTCTCCGGCGCGGTCGATCAATTGAAGCCGGAGGATGTCTCGATTGTCGATGCCGACTCCGACCGCTCGCTTGGGCTGGGCCACGATGGTGAGGCAGATGGAGAGGCCACCGAGGCGGTACTGGCGCAGCGCCTGATTGCCACCCTGGAGCCGGTGGTCGGCGTGGACAAGATCCGGGCCAGCGTCAACGTCGTTTACGATCAGGACACTACCGACGAGACCCAGCAGAAATACGATCCCACGGTTAGCGCCGTGTTGAGCGAGCAGAAGTCGCAAGACCAGATTGGTGCGGGAGCGCCCTCCGCCGGAGGGGTTCCGGGAATCGCCAGCAACGTGCCCGCCAATCAGGGCAAGACTGCTTCCCCCGCACAATCGCCGGGGCAGACTTCGATGACCGAGAGCGCGCAGTACGGGGTCAATAAGGTTGAGACCCACACTCTGGTCCCGGCGGGCAGGATTCAACGTGTGACCGCTGCCATTGTGGTGGACGATGCGGTCGTCCGCAATGTGGTGGGCGGCAAGACAACCTACGCCCGGCAGAAGAGATCGCAGGATGAGTTGGACCGCATCCAGCAGCTTGCCCAAGGCGTGATCGGTTTCGACGCCAAGCGCGGCGATACCATCACCGTGCAGGACATGTCCTTTGATACGCCGGTTACTGCGGCTGATCTTCCCGCTCCCACTCTTATGGAACGGACCCAGAAGGAGTTGGCCGGCTACTCCTCGCTTCTGCGGCCTCTCTCCCTGCTTGGGCTCTTCCTGCTTGCCTATATGTTTGTGCTTCGGCCGGTGCAGAAGAAGGCCCTTGCCCCGGTACAGATGACCGCGCAACCGGTGCTGGCCAGCGCGCCCAAGGTGGAGCGGCTTGGCATCGGTTCCGGCGTGACGCCTGGCGATGCGCAGCGGGCCACCCAACTGAAAGAGCAGACCATTGAACTCATTAAGCAGAAGCCGGTCAACACCGCGCGCGCGGTGCAGGCATGGTTGCGCGAGGAGCCATCATGAGTGCACTAGGTAATACCTCTCTCACCGGGACCCGCAAGGCGGCCATTCTTCTCTCCCTGCTCGGCGACGAGCCGGCGGCTACCATCATGCGCAACCTTCCCGACAACGATCTGCAACGGGTCACCGATGAGGTCGCCAGCCTTGGCCATGTGCCCTTCGACGTGACCCTCGATGTGCTCGAGGAATACCAGCAAATGATGTCCGCTCAGGACTTCATCGCGGTTGGCGGTCAGGATGTCGCAACCCGCCTCTTGGTCAAGGCCTTCGGAGAGAACGGCGCCAAGAGCATGGTGCAACGATTGATCGGAGCGGACGATCCCGGCTTGCTCGAGGTCAAATCGTTGAAAAAGGCCGACCCGCAACAGTTGGCCAAATTCCTGGTCGGCGAGCGCCCCCAGACCAAGGCTTTGGTGCTTGGCAACCTCGATGCCAAGCGCGCCTCTTCCCTGCTCATGAGCATGGAGCCTGAAGTGCGCGCCGATTGCGTGAAGCGCCTTGCCAACCTCGGCCAGTATTCGCCCGAGGTGGCCGCCAAGGTCTCCGCGGTGCTCAATCGCCGGTTGAAGTCGGTCGGCGATCATAGCAAGCAAGCCGATTCCGGCTCCAGAAACGTAGCCGAGCTGATGAACCGAATCGACTCTGCGACCGCGCGCCAGATCCTCGAGAGTATAGAGAAAGAGGAGCCCACGCTGGCCATCAGCATCCGCGACCTCATGTTCCGCTTCGATGATTTCATGGAAGTCTCCGAGCAGGAACTGCGCAAATTTATCAGTTCCATCGATAAAAAGACCTTGATGGTTGCCCTCAAGGGAGCCAGCGAGGACCTCAGGAGTCATTTCTATCGGACCATGTCTTCGCGCGCGGTTGAAATGATGAAGGAGGACTCCGAGATGATGGGTCCGGTGCGTGGCAAGGAAGTGCTCAAAGCCCAAGCCGAAATCGTTGCTATTGCGCGCAAGCTCGAATCGGAAGGAAAAATCGTACTGAAAGCTGAGGGAGAAGACGAATATGTCCTCTAGCACGGATTTCGAAAGCGTGTTTTCACTCCCCTTCGCGGCCCTGGAGTACCGCGATATGGCGGGCCACTTGGTTTCCGACGTCGCGGTGATGCCGGGGACCCGCCCCAACAGCGGGGCAAGCAGGCGCCGGATTGAGGTCAAGCTTTCAGAGGACGAACTGGCGGAAAGGATCACCCGCGAGCGGGCCGAGGCAACCCATCAGGCGGAGCAGAGGCTGCGCCAGGAGTATGAATCGAAACTGCAGACCGCGCGCGCCCCCATCGCCGATGCGCTGGCTGCCTTTGAGGCGCAGCGAACCGAGTACTTCGCCCGCGTGGAGGCCGAGGTTGTCCAACTCGCGCTGTCCATTGCCGCCAAAATCCTGCATCGCGAGGCCCAGGTCGATCCTATGCTGGTGGCGGCGCTGGTGCGCATTACGATCGAGAAAATGCGCGAAGGCTCCAGCGTGACCGTCCGCGTCGGAGCAGGGCGCTCCAAACGATGGAAAGAGTTTTTCGCCGGACAACCCACCGTTGCCCACGTCGAGGTCACCGAGGATGCGGAACTCAGTGACCATGATTGTGTCCTCGAAACCGAGCTTGGCTCGGCCAACTTCGGCTTGGATACGCAGTTGAAGGAGGTCGAACAGGGCTTCTTCGATCTGTTGGCTCTGAGGCCGGAGAACCGATGAACCGCCCGCTGCTCACTCCCTACAACCACTATCTGGAGGCCGGCTCTACCCTGCGATGGAGGGGCAGAATCAACCAGGTCGTCGGCAATTTGATTGAATCCGATGGCCCGTTCTGTTTCGTGGGGGAGTCGTGCGAGATCGTCGGCGCCGGTGGGCATAGCTACGCGGGCGAGATCATCGGCTTTCGCGGCTCCACCATGTTGTCCATGGCAGCCGACCACCCCCAGGGCATTCGCTTCGGCGATCAGATCATGACCTGGGGAGCGCGTCCATCGGTCCGCGTTGGTCCTGGATTGCTCGGCCGCGTCATCGATCCCACGGGCAATGCCCTGGACGGAAAAGGGCCCTATCGCGCCACCCAGTCCGTGACCATCGACGGTTCGGCCCCGCTGCCTCTGGAGCGGGTTCCCACCCGCGATCCGCTGGGCTGCGGCATCCGAGCGATCGATGCCTTTGTCACCTGCGGCAGAGGACAGCGCGTCGGCATCTTCGGCGGCAGCGGCGTGGGTAAGAGCACGCTCATTGGCATGATGGCACGTGGCACCGCCGCCGACATGACGGTCCTGGCCCTGGTGGGAGAACGTGGACGCGAAGTCAATGAGTTTCTTGAAGTGCTGGGCGAGGAAGGCCTCCGCCGCGCCGTGGTCCTCGTCTCCACTTCGGACCAATCGCCGCTCTTGCGCATCCGTGCGGCCTTGGCGGCTACAGCGGTTGCCGAGTACTTCGCCAGCCTGGGCAAGAACGTCCTGCTCATCGTCGACTCGCTCACCCGCTTCGCCATGGCCCAACGGGAGATTGGATTGGCCGCAGGCGAGCCGCCCACGGCCAAAGGCTACACGCCTTCCGTCCTCAATATGCTGGCCCGGCTTGTGGAGCGCGCAGGAAATTTCTCCCAGGGCAGCATCACTGCCTTCTATACCGTGCTCATGGAGGGAGACGATCAACAGGACCCGGTCGTCGATACGGTTCGCTCGCTTTTGGACGGCCACGTCGTCCTGGACAGAAATCTTGCCATGCGCAGCCATTATCCGCCCATCTCTATTCTGGAGAGTCTCAGCCGGTTGATGCCAAGTGTGGTATCGGAGCAGCATCTGGCAAAGGCGGCTGCCTTGCGCCTGTTGATGGCGGCATACGCCCGGTCGGAGGACCTCATCCGCATCGGCGCGTATCAAAAAGACAGCGATCCCGTCCTGGACAACGCAGTTAAAAATTTGCCCGCGCTCAATGCGTTCCTGCAGCAGCGGCCGGACACCCAAAGCAAATACGAGGAGGCCATCGATCTCCTGATGGCTTTGCCAAGCTAAGACAGGGTGGCCTCTCATGGCGTTTCGTTTTTCACTTGCGGCGGTCCTTCGAGTCAGGGAGAGCATCGAGCAGCGCGAGGAGCGCGTGCTGCAACGGATTCAACTCGAGATGGCTCGCGTATTGCACCAGATAGAAGAACAGGACGCGGAGATCGCAAGCACGCGCCGCGCTCGCGAAGAAGCGCTGCAACGTCCCATCCCGGCGGTTCACCTGCACACTCTCTTGTGGGAGGAGCAGGCGGCCATCGAAAGACGGAAGTCTCTCCAGGATGCTCTGCATGCCCTGGAACAACAGCGCGATAAGCAAATGAAGATATACCAGGCTGCCCACCGCGACCATGAAACCATGATCAGCATGAAGCGTGCGCAACGAATTGCCTATGAGCTGGTACAGGTTCGAACGCAACAAAAGTCACTGGACGACCTCTTCATGGCCCGTCGCCATCGAAACTAGAACATTTTCACAGTAGGTGTAGAGTGGGTCGAAAGACGTCTGCGTGGTTTTCTCTCAAAGAAAACCACATCACACGAATTTTCCGGCACCACGGGTACTGTGAGAAAATTCTAGAACGCATCCCCAGTCCATGCTGCATGCATGGCTCCAGCTCCACTTCCGCAACAACTCCTCAGAGCAAACTGAAGCGACCCTGGCAGGTCAAGTGGGCAACCGTTGCCCAGTGGGTACGGCAACAATTGCCGGTGCAACGGCACAATTCCCGCCGCTTCAATCCCGTCAATTTGCAAGCCGTTTGAAATCAAAAGTTTCCACCCGCAGCAGTGTATGGCGCAAAGGCAGAATGCTGGCACGCGAAGTGCACTGGGATGGGTGTGCGAATTGTGTCCTTATCGACGACGACCCCCGCTTCAGTCCCAGCGTCCCTGGTGCCGGTCAGCCAGACAGGCATCACCTTTCGCGCGGCGCTGGCCAGTTTGTCCGAGAAGGCAAATGCTGAAAGCGGCTCCATGCAGAGGGACACGGAACCCGATTCCGACGCTGGCACAGCCACCAGTAAGCAGGAAACAAAGCAGCCGTCTTCCAGCGTAAACGATACCGGCGTCCTTGCAACGTCCACTCTTCCGCCCACTCTTCCGACAACGGTCTGGGCTGCGAATCAGTCGAGCCGTCAAACCAGCGGCAATCGTCCCGTCGTAAACGATGCCGGCGTCCTTGCAACGTCCACTCTTCCGCCCGTTATTCCTACAACGGCCTGGGCAGCGAATCAGTCGAGCCGTCAAACCAGCGGCAATCGTCCCGTCGTAAACGATGCCGGCGTCCTTGCAACGTCCACTCTTCCGCCCTCTATTCCGACAACGGCCTGGGCTGCGAATCAGTCGAGCCGTCAAACCAGCGGCAATCGTCCCGTCGTAAACGATGCCGGTGTCCTTGCAACGTCCACTCTTCCGCCCACTCTTCCGACAACGGTCTGGGCAGCGAATCAGTCGAGCCGTCAAACCAGCGGCAATCTTCCCAGCGTAAACGATGCCGGCGTCCTTGCAACGTCCACTCTTCCGCCCGCTGCCTTTGTCGTTACCAAGGGAAGCTATCGGAACGCGACGCGCGATTGGACGGATGCGCGGATTGCACCCCAATCGGCGACGACGCCAGCTTCCGTTCCAGCGACCCCATCCCTGGTCAGCCCGACAGATACTGCCTTTCGAGCGGCGCTGACAAGTTTGTCCAGGCAGGCAAATACTGGAAGCAGCCCCATACAGAGGGACACGGAACTTAATTCCGGTGCTGGCACAGCCACCAGCAAGCAGGAAACAAAACAGCCGTCTTCCAGCGTAAGTGATGCTGACACCCGGGCAACGTTAACTCTTCCGCCTGTCAATCAACCAGCGAAGACCTGGGCAGCAAGTAAGTCGAGCGTCCAAACGACCGGCAATCGTCCCATCGTAAGCGATGCGAATACTTTTACAACTGCAACTCTTCCGCCTGTCAATCAACCGGCGAAGACCTGGGCAGCAAGTAAGCCGAGCGTCCAAACAAATAGCAATCATCCCGTCGTAAGCGATACCGGCGTTCGAACGACGGCACCTGCTTCACCCGCTTCTGTTGTCGTTGCCAATGGAAGCTATCGGAACGCGACGCTCGCTCAGACGAATGAACGCATAGCGTCCATCTCGACGACGAAGCCCTCTTCGTCCCCAGCGGTTCCGGTGCCTGTCAGCCTGTCGTCTATCCCCTCTCAGGCAGCGCCGGCGAATTCGCCCAGACACGCAAATGCTAAAAACGGCTCAATGGCTGGCAGCTCGCAGACGCATTCCAATGCAGCTGCGGCAAGTCGCATCGTGAGTCAGCAGGAGACGGTGCAGTTGTCCTCCGTTAATAGCGACGCGAATGCCCTTACAACTGTGCCGGTTGTATCCGCCGATCAACCGGCGGCCTGGACGGCGGATAGTTCGAGCCAGCCAACGAACAGAAATAGTCCCAGCGATGGGTCCTCTGTAACCTCCGCGCCGGCCATGGATGTTCCTGCTCCCACCGCGCATGACCTGCCGCTACAGTTGCTCGCCTCGCAGCTAGCGGCCGATCCAGCGGAACCGGCCGCAGCACCCCTGAAGCCGATGAATCCCACGTTGCATTCCGATGGATCTGTTGCCACGGAGCTTCCTGGGTCCGCACCGGCAACTCCCAGCGGGACACCCCAGGCAGGAGTCGGCATCGCCGCTCCAGTTGCAGCAGAGATCGTCACGGCGCCGATGGAGCTGCCGACGGCCTCCGCTCTCCCCAGCAATGGAGATTGGACTCAGCCTGCGGGCAAAGCAGTTGCGAAGCAAACCAACGACGCAGCCGTCACCAAGAATCCTGGCCTCGGCAGTGCGACGGAGCCGGGAAAGAGCAAGTATGCGGAAGCTGGGAGCACGGGTAGCGATGGGTCGTTGCATTCGGCTCAAAACAGCGGCCAGCCGGCTCAGCATGCGCAAACGGCCCCCTCCCAGGTTGCAGCGGTTACGCCCAAGGTTGCGGACAGTGGTGCGTCGCAGGCGCAGACGCTCGTGATGCATGCTGTCTCCCACCAAGCGGCCCCCGCCCTTCGCACCGCGGGCGGACCGGAGGATGCATCGCGCCAAGGCCTGCCGCAGGGCGACCCCACCTCCAACGAATCGGACAGTGGCGATGGCGCGGCAACTACCGGCATCAATGCCGCAAAGCTCATTCAGACGATGGGCCAGACCGGAATGAACGTTGCCATGCGTTCCAATGAGTTTGGCAACATCTCGATTCACACTTCTGTCTCGCAGCAGCAGATGCTGGCCCAGATATCGCTGGACCATGGCGACTTGAGTCAGGCCCTGGCGTCCCATGTCTCCTCGGTGCAGACCAAGCTGGAAAACGAATCCGGACTGCACACAGTGATCGAGGTCAATCACCAGGGAGCATCGTCGTCCGGCGATTCAGGAAATTCCCCGCAACGGGAACAAAACGCGTTTGTTCGTTCTGCGCGGACCGGGAATGTTGCGCTTCCGGCTGAACCCGACATCGTTATGAGCCCGGCAGCACTGGTAACCCCAAACAACAGCAGTCGGTTGGACATCAGAGCATAGAACAAAATTTCTTCAAGAAAGGAAGGTCATATGAACATTCAAGGTTTTACTCCGAGCGCGGCCGAACCTTTGATGGCGCAAACCTCCAGTTCCCCAAGATCTGCGGGCGCCGCCAACACCGGTAGCTCGAGCAGCACTTCCAACGACTCCTTGGGGACATCGCCCACCAGTCTCCAGGACACGTTTCTCAACCTGCTGGTGACCGAACTGCAAAATCAGGACCCCACTGCTCCGGTCGATCCCACCGAGATGGTCGGTCAGATGGTCTCACTGAACCAGTTGGATCAACTCATGTCCATCAATCAAACGCTGGACAACATGGCCGGGACGTCAGGCACTTCGAGCGCAACTACGAAATCCTCGAACGGGAATGCAATGGTTGCCTTGAACCCTGTAAGCCCGGCTGCTGGTAGTACGGCGGCTGCAACCACGGCCAGCCCACTTTTGATGGGCGCAACTGCGCTCAGCCAACAGCAACCGGTATTCACCCCCACCACAGACCCGAATGCGCTCATGAATCTTTATGGCAGCCTCGGGACTCCAGCCGCAACTCTAAATTCCACACTCACAGGAGGTAGGTAAATGTCAGCTTTTTCGATTCCACTATCAGGTTTGGAAGCCACTTCTCAATCACTGAATGTGATTGCGAATAACCTGGCGAACCTCAACACCGACGGCTACAAGGACGAAACCCTCAACTTCGGCGACATCTTCAACCAGATGCAGGGAACGTCGGGCAACGGAGACCCGATCCAGACAGGGTCGGGAGTGCAGGCCGCCGGCACCTCCTCCAACTTCAGCAACGGCAGCGTCAGTACGACGGGCGTTTCGTCGAATATGGCCCTGCAGGGCAACGGTTTCTTCGTGGTTCAGAACGGCACTCAAACCGATTACACCCGCTCCGGCGACTTCACAGTGAATTCGCTGGGACAGCTCACCACGACGAACGGTGAACTGGTCATGGGCTATCCGGCGGTCAATGGAGTGGTTTCGACCAGCGAAGCTCTTGCGCCCATCTCGGTCGATCAGGCAAGCACGGTGCCCGCCGTGGCCAGCACCACCTTCCAGATGAGCACCAACCTCGACTCCAGCGGTGGCGTTGGCGCTACGTTCAGCACGCCCATCACGGTCTACGACTCGCTGGGAACTGCGCAAACCCTCAGCGTCCAGTACACCAACACCGCCGCAAATAAATGGAGCTACAGCATCACACTTCCCGCAGCGGCCACGGGCGGCACTGGTAACCCGACAACCGTCGCCTCCGGCAATCTCACCTTCAACTCCTCGGGACAGTTGACCTCGCCCACCGGGACGGTGACCGGAATCAAAATCACCGGCCTGGCCGACGGCGCTGCCAATATGGACCTTACCTGGAATCTCAACAACTCCTCGGGCAATCCGAGTATCACCCAGCAGGACTCAGCCAGTGCAACCTCCACAACCACCCAGAACGGCTATGGGGTTGGCACCCTCACCAGTTATTCCGTGCTTCCTGACGGAACGGTGCAGGGGCAGTTCAGCAACAGTCAGACGCTGGCGCTCGGACAGGTCGCTGTGGCCAGCTTCGCCAATGCCCAGGGATTGGCGCAGTCTGGACAGAGCGATTATCAAGCCACTTTCGCCTCGGGAACTGCCGTGGTTGGGCAAGCCGGCTCCGGTGGCAACGGCACAATCACCGGTGGAGCGGTCGAAGGATCCAACGTGGATCTCTCCACCGAATTCGCCAACATGATCGTTGCACAGCAGGGATATGAAGCCAACGCCAAGGCGCTGACCACGCTCGATCAGATCTCCCAGGCAACGATTCAGATGATGACCGCGTAGTTGGATAGACGCTTCGAGTTGTTAGCTTACGATTAGAGCCTCTCGCCAGGAGAATCCTCTCCTGGCGGGAGGGCGCTTGCCGGCTGCCGGCTCTCATGGCTGTCTCACCAGCCAGCAGGGTCGCGCGGCCAGTTCGCGTCTCTATGCAACCCATCTAAAAACAATACTCTAGCCTTGATCCAGCACGGTGCGCGGGTGGTTGCGCCGGTGCCGCGGACTCCGGCCCTTCGATTGCATTTAGTTTTCGTGCAACCGCTCCACTCATCCACATCCAGGCAGATCGGCGCCACACGTTTTGCCCGCTTCATCCCCGGATGCATGGAACCAGGAGCGCTCGAGGGTCGAATGATCGCTGCAGTCCAGAAGCTGGAACCGGAAGTTACACCCATAAAGCCTGCCCTCGAGGTCGCTACACCGAATGAGCCGGATCCGCTCGACAGCATGCCATGGTTGCCCTTCACCCTCAGCCTGGAACTGCCCGTGGTGCATTTTACGGTTGGCGACCTGCTGACGCTCACCAAGGGCTCGATCGTGGAAACAGCCTGCCACCATACCAGCGACGTCCCGCTGCGAGTCAACCACCTCTTGATCGGCTGGACGGAGTTTGAAGTCGTCGGCGACCGGATCGCCGTACGCATTACGGACCAAGCATGATCGTAAAGATTCGCATTCCGCGTCCTTTCTTCCCCGGCTTGCAGGCCGGTCCGGCCACACTGGCTGCGGCATTGCCGTCGGGCGCATCGTTTCATGCCACGCTCACCGGCTGCGCGGAAGATTGGGTGGTGCAGCAATCGCCTCGTGCGGCCACTCTCCCTACCCGCGCCATTACCCGTCAACTGCAGCGGCCTGCTCCCGGCATGCTGCGGCGAGCATGGTCTTGGCTGCATGGAAAATACGCTCTGACCGGGGCCAAGCGATTGCGTGTCGCCGAATCGGTCTCGCTCGGAGAAAAGCGATTTGTGGCTCTCATTCGGGTCGAGGACTGTGAGTTCCTGATAGGAGGAGGCGCATCCGGCGTCTCCCTGCTTACCCAGTTGGGGGATGTGCCCGCAGCCGCCAATGCACGGCGATCGGGATTGGGCGTCGAGGGGGATTCGCAATGACGCGCTGCCGCCCCTTGCGAAGTCTCGCCATGCTCCTGCCTCTGTTGCTTGCCGGCGCGGCCCCCGTGGTCGCGCAAACTCGTTTTACTACTCCCGCAGGCAGTACTTCCCAAATCACCGCCAGACAGCTTTCCTCAGCTCCAACCGTTTCGTCTGCCCCCAGGCACACTCTCTCCAACGCGTCCACCCGGATCACCAAAAACCCCGTGCCTCCTTCTTCCGCCCCGGCCGACATTGGCGGAGTGCTCCAGTTCCCAGGTACCACCGGAGGCTCGGTGCCCTGGTCGATCGTTATTCTGCTCACGGCTTTGACTCTGATTCCCTCCGTCCTGGTGTGCATGACCCCGTTCGCACGCCTGCTGATTGTCTTTCATTTTTTGCGTCAGGCCCTCGGGCTTCAGACGACGCCCTCCAACCAGACGCTGATCGGACTTTCCCTCATCCTCACCTTCTTTCTCATGCAGCCAGTGGCCAACCAGATCTATCAGGAATCCTACGTCCCCATGCAGGCAGGCCAGATAACCTCCATCGATGCGCTGGACCGCGCGGAAGACCCCATACGCCATTTCATGAGCCACTATGTGCGCGACAAGGATGTTGCGCTCTTCGTCGACCTGGCCAAGGAACCGCATCCCGCATCCATCAACGACGTCTCCATGCGGGTTTTGCTGCCCGCTTACATCTTGTCGGAACTTAAAGCCGGCTTTCAGATCGGCACCGTATTGTTTCTTCCCTTTCTGATCGTGGACATGGTGGTCGCTTCCATTACCACCTCCGTGGGCATGCTGCAGTTGCCCCCCGTGGTCATCTCCACCCCGCTCAAGCTGCTGCTCTTCCTGATGGTGGACGGCTGGCATCTTCTAATCGGTTCGTTAATGAGGAGTTTCAACTAACTATGGGCGTCGATCAAGTAGTCATGCTGGGAAGAATGATGCTGCAGGAGGTGATGATCCTGGTCGGCCCCATACTGGCTGTGGCCATCGCTGTGAGCCTGGTCGTGAATGTGATTCAGGTCCTCACTTCGCTGCAAGACATGACCGTCTCCACCGTCTCCCGCCTGCTTGCCACGGGACTCGCTCTCTTCCTCATGATGCCTTGGATGTGGCGGCATCTGGTGCTCTACACGGTGGGCGTCTTCTCCGACTTTCATGGGTACCTGCAATGATCCAGGTTCCCTTACTCACGATCGTCAGCGCTGTGCTCACCATCGGCGTGCGCCTCACCGGGCTCATGCTCTTCGCTCCCTTCTTCGGGAGCGTCGTAATCCCCACGCGTGTGAAGGCGGTCCTGGTGCTGGCGATTACCCTGCTTCTCTTCCCCACGGTGGGCCATGACATCGGCGCCTACAACCTGGCCCAATGGCCGGTTCTGATCTTCATGGAGTTCCTGATCGGCGTGGGCATGGGCATCGCCACCAACATTGTCTTCGAGGCCGCCCAGATGGCCGGACAGGTGCTCGGCGTTCAGATGGGCTACTCCCTGGTCAATATCCTCGATCCGCAGACCCAGGTCGATACCACGGTGATCTCCCTCTTCTACCAGAGCATCGTCATGCTTCTCTTTCTTCGCATGGATGTCCACTACTGGCTTCTGCGTGCCATCGGCAACAGCTTCGTCTACATGCCGCTCGGCACAACCCATCTCAGCAGTCTCTTCACTATGTCCGTGCTCAAAATGGGAGGCGAAATATTCGGTCTGGGAGTGCAGATCGCCGCGCCCGTTCTCTCGGCCACGCTGGTCGCGGACATCGTCCTTGGTCTGCTCGGCAAGGCATCCCCGCAGTTGCCGCTCATGCTGCTTGGCCCGGCCATCAAGAGCCTTCTCGGATTCACCATTTTGATCGTAACCCTGAAGTATTGGCCCGACCTTTTCCGCGGGCTGTTCCTGAACACGCTGGCAAACGGCGAACGCATCCTTCACATGGCGCGATGAGGCACAATGGCTGACTCCAACAAGACCGAACAGGCGACACCGCGGCACCGGCTCAAGGCCCGTGAAAAGGGCCAGGTCACGCGTTCGCGCGAACTGACCAGTGCGCTGTCGATGGTCGCGGTCGCCGGCGTCGTGGCTCTCACCGCCCAGCAGGCTACCCTGCACTGGACGGACTTCTTCCGCAACGCGCTCGATTCGGCTAGTACGGAGTCGATCCAGGCGGGAGGCCCACTTCTCTTCTGGACCAGCATCGAGACGCTGCGTTGGACCGTGCCCATCCTGGCAGCCGCGCTCGCCGCTTCGCTCGCAGCAGGATATGCCCAGGGTGGATTCGTGGTTGCCCCCGAGGCTCTCTCCATCAAGCCGGAACGGCTCAGTCCCTCCGTAAAACTCAAGCAGTTGTTCTCGCCCATCGGACTCAGCACCATCCTCAAGTCGCTTCTCCCCTTCATCGCGATTGGCTGGATTGGTTATGCCTGCATCAGCGCTCACTGGAATCAGATACTGTCGAGTTCCTATTCCGGTTCGCACACCTTCGTCAGTATGGTCGGCGGAATGCTCATGGAGGTCTGCTGGAAGTCTGGCATCGTTCTGGTGGTTTGGGCCGGCGTGGACTACTTTCTCCTCTGGCGCAAGAGCGAAAGCGACCTCAAGATGAGCCGCCAGGAGATTCGCGAAGAGATGAAGCAGTCGGAGGGCAATCCGGCGTACAAGGCCAAGATCCGCAGGCTGCAGCGCCAGACGCGGCGCAGGCAGATGATCAAGGCCGCGGAAACCGCCACCGTTGTTATCACCAACCCAACCCACTATGCGGTTGCCCTGCGCTACGAGATGACTCTGCCTGCTCCCATCGTGGTCGCCAAGGGAATGAATCTGCTGGCCCAGAAAATCAAGCAGATCGCCTGGGACCACGACATCCCCGTGATGGAGAACCGCCCGCTCGCCCAGGCCCTCTATAAAGGCGCTGAAGTCGGAGATGCCATCCCGTCCGCGCTCTACCATGCGGTCGCTGAAATTCTGGTCATGGTCTACAAGGCCCAGGCCGAAGTGAAACAACGCGAGGCTCAACGTAGAGCTTCCGCCAACCCGCAAGGAGAATTGAGACCCCTGTGAGCAACAAGCCTGGACTCTTAACCTCGCTCCGCGCATCCGGCGATTGGATTATTCCAACCGCTGCGGTGGCCTTGGTGTTTGTGATGCTCGTGCCCATGCCCAGCGTCGTCCTCGACCTGTTGCTGACCTTGAGCATTACCGCCTCCGTGCTGGTTCTGCTCACGGCAATTCAAATTCTGCGTCCTGTTCAGTTCTCGGTATTTCCCAGCCTTATTCTCTTATTGACTCTGATGAGGTTGTCCCTGGACCTGGCCAGCACGCGGCGCATTCTGCTGCATGGCAACGAAGGCACCTCGGCCGCCGGAAAGGTCATCGAGGCATTCGGCCAGTTTGTGGTTGGCGGCAACTACATCGTGGGCTTTGTCATCTTTCTCGCACTCATCGCAATCCAGTATCTGGTGGTCAGTCATGGCGCGGTTCGCACCGCCGAGGTCTCCGCCCGCTTCACGCTCGATGCCATGCCGGGCAAGCAGATGGCCATCGACTCCGACCTGAATACCGGCCTCATCACCGCCGACCAGGCCCGCGCGCGCCGCGATGCGGTGGCCGCCGAAGCCGAGTTTTGCGGTTCCATGGACGGCGCAGCACGCTTCAGTCAAAGAGATTCCCTGGCCACCATCCTCATCATGGTCATCAATATCGTCGCTGGTTTGCTCATCGGAGTATTTCAGCAGGGCATGGACTTCCAACAGGCCGTCAAGACCTACACCATCCTGACCGTGGGCGACGGGCTGGTGGCGATCATCCCCGCGCTGCTGGTGTCCGTGGCCGGCGGCATCGTGGTGACACGCGCTTCCTCCGACCAGTCCCTGGGCGTGGATATTCGCAGGCAGATGTTCAAGACCTCGCGTCCGCTGTGGATTGTCAGTGGAGTTTTGCTGGCTCTCGCCGTCATTCCCGGCATGCCGAAATTCGCTTTCTTCTCCTTGAGCGGAGTCACCATGTTCGCCGCCTGGAGGAAGAAGCCAGTCAGCGCCACCGAGCCAGCCGCTGGTTCCAAGGCTGCCGCCGCAAAAGCGGGAACACCCGCCGTCGATCCAATGGATGCGGTGTTGAAGCTGGACGACCTGATGTTGGAGGTGGGCATCGGCTTGGTGCCGCTGGTCGACGCCAAGCAGGGTGGTCAACTCCTGGCCAGGGTCAAATCGCTGCGCAAGAACCTGGCCCAGCAACTCGGCTTCCTGGTCCCCTCCATCCATATCACCGACAACCTCTCGCTCAAGGAAAGGGAGTATGTCATCTATCTGCGCGGCGTGGAAATTGCCCGCTGGGAGATGCGCCGCGACCGCCTGCTGGCCGTCAATTCCAACCCCAAGCCGGGAGATATTCCCGGCCAGGAGACGCATGAGCCGGCCTTCAACTCCCCCGCCAAGTGGATTGCGCCGGAGACCCAGGCGCAGGCCATTGCCGCCGGCTATGCAGTGGTCGACCACACTTCGGTGTTGGCGGCTCATCTCGCCGAACTGATCAAAACGAACGCCCATGACCTGCTTACCCGTCACGAAACCAAGCGCCTCGTGGACCGCCTCGCAGACTCCCATCCCAAACTGGTCGAGGAGTTGACGCCGAAGCTCATGAGCCTCGGAGAAGTGCAAAAGGTGCTGCAGCAGTTACTCCGCGAGCAAGTCTCGATCCGCGACCTTGGCACCATTCTGGAAGCTCTTGTCGAGGCGGCCGCAATCAATAAGAATCCGGTCAGCCTGGTCGAAGCAGCCCGCCACTCCCTCGGACGCGCCTTGATTCGCCCGCTGCTCAACGATCGCGGCCAGCTCAATGTGGTCACCCTGAATCGCACCCTGGAAGAGGAGTGTGCCGGCACCTCCACGCAACACCCGCAATTGGCTGCGGGCGGGGCCATGCAGGTGTCCGTCGCCCGGCGAGTGCTCGACGGCTTGCGCGCTATGCTCGGCGACCAGATCGCCATGGCGCCGCCCGTGCTGCTGTGCGCCTCCCCAGGACGCTTCTATCTCAAGCGTCTGCTGGAGCCGTTCATTCCCAAAATTGTTGTGATCTCCCCGTCGGAGATTCCTCCGATGACGCAAGTGCAGTCCCTGGGCTCGGTTGGATGATGAGGCTGATTACTTACACGCTCGATGAGGTGAACCCATGACGCAAGCAGAAGTGGCCTACAAAACAAGCGCGGAAGAAGTGGACGATCGCAATGATCTTGTGATGCAGGAGCTTTCACAGGTCTACTACATTGCCTCGCGAATTCGTGAGCGGCTTCCTCAGCATGTTGAACTGGAAGATCTTGTGAATGCGGGTGTTCTCGGCCTGCTGGAAGCCAGCCGAACCTTCGATTGTTCCAAGAACGCACAGTTCAAGACCTTCGCCAAGTTCCGCATCCGTGGAGCCATCCTGGACAGTCTGCGCGATGCCGATTGGGGCTCGCGCTATCTGCGCAAGAGGGGACGCGAGATCGCCGAGGCAACCGCCCAGCTCGAAGCCAGGCTGGGACGCCACCCAGTCGATACCGAGATCGCCGAGGAGATGCATCTGGAGATCGACCGTTTGCGCAAGATCATGCAGCAGCTCGACGGGCTTCATCTGGCGGGCCAGCATATGGCCGTTTCCAATGATTGTTCCGAATCGCTCGACGTCATCGAATCCGCGCCAAACCTCGACGACCCCGACCCGTTCGATATTTGCCTCCGCGGTGAGAGGAAGGCCCACCTGGCCGAGGCCATTGCCAAGCTCAGCGAACGGGAGCAACTGATTCTCTCTCTCTATTACCGGGAAGAACTCACCATGAAGGAGATTGCGGAGGTCGTGGGTACGTCGCTTTCGCGCGTCTCCCAGATCCGTCAGTCCATGATGTGCAAACTCAGAGAGTCGCTCGCCCACCTTCGCGAGCGGCCAGTCGCGGCAAGCGTAGCAGTAGGAGGAGGACACATTGGGCGCGCCTAGTCAGGAACAAGTCGAATCGACGGTTAAGGAACCGCAAAACGAGAGGCCGCGGAACCAGGCCAACAAGCCGCGTGCAGTGTATCCCTGCAATTTTCGATCGGCCGGACGTTTGTCCAATGAGAATGCGCGCGCGTTGACCGCCATGCACGAGGCGTTCGCGCGCCATCTCGCCAACGCCCTGGACGCCTACCTGGGCACTGGCCTGAAGATCAAGCTCCTCATGCTCGATCAGCTCTCTTTCAAAGACCACGCCGCCGCCATTCCTCCGTTCAGCTACGTCTCCCCGTACTACCTCGGGACTATTCCAAGCACCATGTTGGTGGAGAGCGACATCAACCTCATCCTTCCCATCATCGATCTGCTTCTGGGAGGTACAGGCACCTCGGGCAACGATGCCCGCGAGCTCTCCGAGATTGAAGAAGAAATCATGCAGGACCTGACCTCCCTGATTGCCCGCCAGGCCGAAATCGCCTGGGGCATTCCCAGCCTGTCCCTGGTGGCAAACCAGCGCCTCGACTCCGCCGCCCTGCATCAGTTCTGCACGCCCAATGAAAAAATCACCCTGGTGAAATTTGAGATGGAGATTGTGGGTATTACCGGGTCATTTCAACTGGTCTTCCCAAACTCATTGGTCGCTTTTCTTATCAAGCAGAGCAAGGCCGGCCAGCCGCAGAAAAAAGGCGAGCTGCGCTACTTCCCGACAGCCACCATCCGGGAGCGCATCCTCGATTGCGACGTGGCGGTCGCTGCCGATCTTCCCAGCATGAAGGTTTCCGTGCGCGACCTGGTCGCGCTGCAGCCAGGTTACGTCCTGAAGCTGAGGGCGTCTGTCCGCACGCCGGGAATGCTGACCGTCGGTGGACGAGAGATCTTTGAAGCAAGTCCGGTGAGGAACGGAGCGCAGAAGGCTGCGCAGGTCGGCCGCCGGGTGCAACCAACAGACTGGGGAAAGGATTAGCAATCATGGACAATCAGAGCAATCAAAACACCGCGCGGGTATTTGCAGGCGCTCTTGCCTCATCTCTAGCCGAAGCGTTGACCCAGGCCGCTGGGACGCCCCTGGAGATCAAGGTCCTGGACAGCCCGGACCTGGACACACGTCAAGGACAGCCGGTGCATTTTCGCCTGACGGCCGATGGCGCTCTGCACGGCGAATGCTTTGTCGAGCTGTACGAACCCCAGGTCGCTGAACTTGCTTCCAGGTTACTGCGACAGCCGGCGGAGGCCTTTCGAGAGGAGTACGCGGAGGCGCTGGCAAAGGTCCTGTCCTCAGCCACAGCCGGGCTCACCGCATCGCTCGCGCCCGAATTCGGCGATCTCACCTTCCAGGTTGAGCGGGTTGCCGACCTGGCGTTCGGCGGCATGCTGGTTGTCCCCCTGGCCGCCTCCATGGAGCAGCAGCCGGCTATTCCCCTGTTGCTCTACTTCGACGGCAAGTTTCTCGAGGTCCTGACCTCCCAGGCTGCCCGCAATAATGCGTCCGACAGCGGAACGCCGTCGCTCGATCCGGTCAATCTCAAGTTGGTGATGGATGTTGAGTTGAATGTGGCGCTCCGATTTGGCCAGCGCCAGTTGCCTCTGCGTGAAGTGCTGGAACTGGCCAGCGGTTCGGTCATCGAGCTGGATCGTCAGGTGGACGACCCGGTTGAGCTGCTCCTGGATGGAAAAGTCATTGCCCGTGGTGAGGCTGTCATCGTGGACGGCAACTATGGGTTGCGCGTCACCGAAGTCCCACAACCCATTGCATCGCAAATATAATCGCCGATCTTAAAAGGATGTTGTCCAATGAAATTTTCACTTCGATCCCTTCTGCCAGGCGTTGACCGTGGATGGAAAAGCATGTACACCGTATGCGCTCTCCAGACCTGTCAGAGCACGCTGCTTATGCGAAGCGTCCAGAGCCGCGTCGGTATTAACGTGGGACAACTCTGGTACTGCAGTGTGGATTGCTTTGCGGTAGCCGCGCGCAAGCGCTTTTCCGCGCTCGCCGGAGCAAGCGTCCTGGAAATGCCCCATTATCCGCGCCTGTCCATTGGCCTCGTGATGCTCTCCAAGGGCTACTTGACCGACGATCAGTATCGCCACGCCATGGCTCAGAGCCAGTTGCACGGTGAAGAATTGGAGGCTGTTCTGCTTCGTCTTGGTCTGGCCAGCGAGAGACAACTCGCCGCCGCCAGGGCCGCTCAGTGGGGCTATCCGGTGCTCGGACAGGACCACGTGGGACTCCCGGTCGAGTCCGATATACCACCCACCTTGCTGCATAACTGCTCAGCGGTGCCGCTGCACTGTTCCATCCCGGCCAAACGTTTCCTGCTCGGCTTTGTCTATCGCGTGGAACATGGCCTTCTCAACTCTCTGGAACAGATCACGGGCTTTAGAGCGGAGCCTTGCTTTATCACCCCAACCGAGTTCAAGGAGCAAATGGGGCGTCTGACCACAGTCCCGGACTGTGAGGAGGTCGTATTCGACAATCCCAACTCGCCGGTGGAGATGGCCAATGTCGTGGCCGGCTTTGCCGTTGAAGTCGCTGCCAGGGAGGCTAGCTTCGCCCAGTGCCGGGAATATGCCTGGACAAGGCTGCTGGGCAAACAACGCAAGATCGATGTGCTCTTTCGAGTCAAGAACGCCACCGAAACTGCAAAAAAGAGAAATTTCCTCGTGCCCCAGGAGAGCATGCGCTCTTTCGGGTAAAAAAAATGCCCTAAGGTGCCGATAACTGTGCCAGGCGGTGGCACAGTGCTGACTAGGACCGTTTCCCAGAACCAAAATCGTCGTAATCAGCTGGTAGAACTCCAACCCTCGCAGGCGGAGTTTGCCCACGACCTTCCCGGCATCCCCGTATTGCCAAAAACTTTGCTGCTCCTGGACCTCCTGGTGCAGGAGCCCTGCATCGATCTGCGCGAGATGTCGCAGTTGGTGCTCTCCGACCTCGGCGCCGCGCTGCAGATATTGCGCCGCGCGGGGCAGGAATACGGCAACGCCGAAGACCGTCCCACGCGCATGGAGGATTGCATCGCGGACCTTGGCCTGGAGGCCTGTCTGAAGGCTGTCTCAGAGCAAATGGTCCCTTGCGATAGCTGGCAGCAGGAGATCGAGGAACTCTGGGTCCATTCCAGGGAGATTGCCCAACTTTCCATGATGGTGGCCGATGAGATGCTTCCGGTCAATCCCGAGGAGGCTTATTTGGCCGGTCTATTCCATGCCATCGGTTTGCTTCCCCAACTCCTCGGATGGAGAGAGGCCGGCGAGTCCGATGCCGCGCTGCTTGGGCTCAGGTTTGCTACTAGATGGTCGTTGCCGCACAGTGTGACGGAGTTCTTCCGTGAAATCCACTTCACCGGCTATCCCGTGTTGTGGTCGGGAATTGTGCGTGAGGCCCATCATCGCGCCAACCGGTCGTCCACCGATTGCCCCTTTGAACAGGCCCTCCGCCCCTACCTGCTGGGGGATGAAAACCGGCAGCCGGGTCCCGCCGGTCTCCTCTGATCCGCGTTGTGGCTCTTGCCCATCGCGCATTGCCTTCCCATGAGAGAACAAGTCCCCAGCCGGGGCGGCCGGCGCGCCCGCATGGCGGTTCTCATCGATCCCTCATCAAATCGGGGAATTTAACAGCGTTTTTGCCTCTTTTGCGGCAAATTTTGCCTGTTTTTGCCCCTTGGTATGGCATCCGCCGTGCATTGTCCTAGGACAAGAGGCGTCTATGGACAGTGGTTATTATGCCGCGTGCACAGCTTTGGTCTCTCGCACACAGGCTCTGGATACGATTGCCAATAACCTGGCCAATGCAAGCACCGTGGGTTACCGGGCGCAGCATAATGTGTTCAGTTCCGTGCTCGCCCAGGCTGGCGGTGCGTCGGACTCCGACCTGAATCAGGCCATCAACAACTACGGAATCCTCAGCGGAACCACCCTGGACGAAAGTCAGGGCGCCCTGCAAAAAACCGGCAACGACCTTGATGTGGCTATCCAAGGGTCGGGCTTCTTTGTCGTGCAAACCGCCGGCGGCCCCATGTACACGCGCAACGGCAGCTTTCAGGTTTCCGGCAAAGGGCAGTTGACCACCGCCGCCGGGGACCCGGTGATGGGAGATAAGGGGATCATCTCCATGCCGCCCGGCACGGTCGCGATCAGCCCCGACGGGACCATTTCCTCCAATGGAGCGGTGGCAGGCAAGCTGAAGCTGGTAAGTTTTTCTGCCGGCACAACCCTGACAAGCGCTGGAGAGAACTACTACTCCGCGCCGCCTAAATCCGAGACGGCGGCAACCGATTCCACCGTCAAGCAGGGCATGCTCGAAAGCTCAAACGTAAACCCGGTCACCAGTATGGTAGAGCTGATTACCGCGCAACGATCGGCCGAGATGATGCAGCGCGAGCTGTCCATGTACACCTCGGAGATGGACAAAACCGCAACCCAGGATCTGCCCAAGGTTGGTTAAAGGAGCTCCATAATGTTTCACGCCCTCTATACAGCAGCCAGCGGAATGACCGCTCAACAGATCAACCTGGACAACATCGCCAACAACCTGGCCAACGCCAGCACGTCCGGCTTTCAATCGCGCCGGGTGCAGTTCTCCGATCTCCTCTATCAGAGTGAGGTGATGCCGGGCGCGGCGGCAACCCAGCAGACCACCGTCGCTGCCGGCTTGCAGGTCGGACTGGGCACCCGCCCCGGCAACACCGAGATTATCCAGACCCAGGGCGATTTGAGCAGCACCGGCAATCCCCTCGACTTCGCCATCGAAGGCACCGGCTTCTTCCAGATTCTTCTGCCCAACAATCAGATCGGCTACACCCGCGCCGGTTCCTTCCAGCCCAATCAGCAGGGCACGCTGGTCACTGCCAATGGCAACGAGCTTCAGCCCGCAATCACCATTCCCCCCAATGCCACCAACGTCACGGTGGGCAGCGACGGCACCGTCAGCGTGACCTTGCCGGGCCAGACCAACGCCGCGCAGGTGGGAACCATTCAGTTGGCCACCTTCAACAACCCCGGCGGCCTCAACAGCATCGGCAACAACATCTATCTGCCCACCACCGCATCGGGCGACCCCGTGGTCGGAACTCCGGGCGGCTCCGATGGCCTCGGCACCATCCAGCAAGGAATGCTGGAACAGGCCAATGTAAACATCGTCGACGAGTTCGTGAATATGATCCTGGCACAGCGTTCGTATGAGTCGAACTCGCGTGTGGTCAAGGCCGCGGACGAGATGCTGCAGGGCTTGAACCAGGTAGCTCAGTAGGTTCGCTATGACCGGATATCGATTCATTCCCGCCCTGTTTTTCTCCGCTGCCATGGCCTTGCCGGCGATGGCGGCCTCGGGCCGCGTCTCCATCACGGCGGAGCAGGTGGCTGCGGCAATCAACAAAGCAGGCATGAATATCTCCGCCGGCCAGGTCGTCCTTTTGACCGATGTCGTGGCAACCGGCAGCGCTCCGCAACTCAAGGTCGAGTCGATGGAGCCTTGGGGAGATCATCGCATGAAGTTTCGCTTGAACTGCGTGAAGTCGGAGGAATGCTTGCCATTCTTCGTGGCAGTTCAGTGGAGTCAGGAAGAGGCCACCCCCCCCGGATTCGCAGACCACTCCTCGACTGCGATTTCCCTGGCCAAGCCTGGCTCCAGCTCTTATGCCGTGCGCGTCGGGTCGCCCGCTATTCTCCTGATTGAGGGCGACCACATCCATATACAACTTCCTGTCGTTTGCCTCCAGAATGGCGCGATCGGGCAGACCATTCGTGTTACTAGCCCAGATCATCGCCAGACCTACACGGCTGAGGTAGGCGGCGATGCGGTACTCCGAGGCAAACTGTGATGACAACAACCATAAGACGCGCTTGGCGCCATCGGCTGGTTGCAGTCCTGCTCGTTCTTGCGCTGACGCCGTTTGCCCATGCCGCATCCAAAAAAACGAAGAGTAATTCCGACCAGTTGAGAGCTGCCTACATTGCCCGCCTCCAGCAACAGGACATTCACTCCGATCCCGGACAGACGGTGGGCAGTCTCTGGTCGCCCAACAACACCATGGGCGATCTCTCCACCGACTACAAGGCGCGCAAGCTGAACGACACCATCGTCATCCTGGTTGCCGTACAGACCACCGCCGCGCAAAGCGGAGACTCCAACTATCAGCGCACCGTGCAAACCAGTTCCGCAATCACCGGCTTGGCCGGCGCCGTCAAGACCAAAGGCATCAATCCCATGCTCAATGCCAACTCCTCCACCGCTCTCAAGGGTGCTGGAGCAACCGACTCCAGTACCACCTTTCAAACCACCCTCACCGGACAGGTGATCGCCGTGCTGCCCAGCGGCAACCTGGTGGTGGAGGCGCAACGCAATATCTTCATGAACAATCAGCACGAAGACGTGACCGTCCGCGGGGTTGTGCGCCCCAACGACATCGGGCCCAGCAACACCGTCTCTTCCGCGGCGCTTAGCAATCTCGAGATTTCCATGAAGGGCAAGGGCATCATCGCCGACAGCACGCGTCCTCTCAACCCCATCACCAAAGCTCTGTTGTGGCTCGTTGGATTCTGACTTCGATGACGTTTAATTCTGCAATTTCGTTCGCACGGCGCCGATCCATGGCCTTCTCTGCCATGGCCCTTGCCGTTGCGTTGTCTGTGCTGCCGCCGTTTGCTCTGGCGGATGAGTTGAGCCGCCAGGTCCTGGTGCGCGACATCACCAGTGTCGAAGGTGTCCGCGAGAACATGCTGGTGGGCTATGGCCTGGTCGTCGGCTTGCGCGGAACCGGCGATCGCCAGCAGACCATCTTTACCGTGCAAACCCTGGCCAATGCCATGCAGAAGATGGGGGTCCTGATCTCGCCCACCTCCGTCGTGGTAAAGAATGTTGCGGCCGTCTTCATTACAGCTTCGCTCCCGGCATTCTCCCGCCCCGGCTCAAAACTGGATGTCACCGTCTCTTCCATCGGCGATGCCCAGAGCCTGGATGGCGGCGTGTTGCTGATGAGTTCGCTCTACGGACCCGACGGCAAGGTCTATGCCGAGGCCCAAGGACCGCTTGTTCTGGGAGGGTACTCCGCGGGCACCGGCGCCAACCGCAAGGAAGTGAATGCCGCCAATGTCGGTATCATTCCCCAGGGTGCCTTGGTGGAGCGAGACACCTCGGTCGATCTCAGCGGCTTTAAAACGGTCTCCCTGCTCCTGCACAATCCCGATTTCACCACCGCCGTCCAGATCGCCGATGCCGTCAACAAGGAGTTCAATAAGCCCGTTGCTTCCGCCATCGACAACAGCCGCGTAGACATCAGCGTAGCGGATGCGTCCTCGCAAACGGTGACTATGTTGATCTCCCGAGTGCAGAACCTGGTGCTCCAGGTCCATACCCCGGCTAAAATCGTCGTCAACGAGCGCACCGGCACCATTGTGATGGGAGGCGATGTTAAACTTTCACCGGTTTCGGTCATCCACGGGAATCTGTCCATCCAGGTCGTTACCACCTATGTTGCCGTTGGGGTAACACCAGTGGGTGGACTCGGGCAGCCTGGCCAGGCCGGGGCCGGGCCTGGAGGCGACAGCAGGGGTCGGGGCGGTCTGGATACGCTGCAACCGATCGTCGTGCCTGAAACCAGCCTCAGCGCCAATGATAGCGCCGCCCAGTCGATGCGACTGGACGAGGGGGCCAATGTGGACGAGTTGGTCAAGGGGCTTCACGCCATCGGCACCTCGGCACGCGATGTGGTCGCCATTCTTCAGGCAATCAGGGCCGAGGGCGGTATGCAGGCTGAATTGGAGGTCCAGTAATGGCATCCGGCACAGATCTCGGTCCACTCAGCGCGCAGACCAGCATGCTGCAATTGAGCGAAGACCGCATGCTGCAGGGCTTAAAGTCCTCCAAGACCGCTGTCGATTCCGCCAAGATAGACAAAGGCGCCAAGGAGTTTGAAGCGATTTTGGTGGGTAGCTGGTTGCAGCAGGCCGAGCAGTCGTTCGCCACCGTCCCGGGCACAGATGACGAAGACCAGGATGTGGGCCGCGATTCCATGATGAGCCTGGGCGTGCAGACCCTGGCAACCTCCCTGGCGGCTTCGGGAGGTATCGGGATAGGCAAGATGGTCGCCAAAGCCATGCATGAGGCGGCGGATAAAGCGGATGCGCAAACCGGGGACCAGGGGGATGTAGTTCACACTCAAGTAACCGGAAGTAACTAACGGAAAACAAGGAGAATAGCTCTGGATTTTTATGGATTATGTGCCGATAGTGAGAGCGGCATTAAAACTGAGGAGGCAGGATGAGGATCGATCTATTCAATACGGCAGCCAGTCAGATTTCGAACGAACAGAGCTCGCAGCAGGTTAGCCTACAGAACGCCGCGAAGTCGGGCCAGTCCGGCGTGGAAGATACGGCGACGCTTACGTCGGATTCGGTATCGATCGGTTCGCTCGTGAGCACCGCGCTCAACTCTCCCGAGGTGCGTCAGGACAAGGTCGATAGTCTGCGACTGTCCGTCACCAGCGGGCAGTATGAGATCGATCCGGAAAAGATAGCTGCTTCGATTGTCGATGAACAGGCCTGATAGCTGGACCGCTGGGTCTGGCCTGAGGGTATGGGCATCCACAGAAAGTGCCAAGAATGAAACCTGCTGGCGTTCAAGACCGGGATCGGAAGGCCGTGGAGTACCTCCAGTCGCTGCGTTCCCTGACCCATGAGCTGGAACGAGCCATGCAGGCGATTGCTCACAATAATCTGTCCGAACTGGAGGAGAGCATAGAGAGCCAGCAGATATTGAGTGCCCGGCTTGGCGAATTGGCGGATGATATGTGCGTTCCCTTGGAAGCTGATCCTGCGACCTCTCTGCCACGCCTCGAGGACGACCTGGGGCAGCAGATCCGCTCTGCCTCCGCAAGCCTGCAGAACCTGAATCTCCGCTACGCGGCTTTGCTCAAGCATTCCAGCCGTTCCCTCGCGCGCATGACCTCGCTCTTCAGTTCATTCCAAGGACACTTTCAGGAGGCTTCTGGCCCCAGGTTGAAGCATCAGACCTGGTCTTGCCAGATGTAATCGCCATGGGAGGATTGAACACATCGCTCTTGGTGGGTATGCAGGCGCTCACAGCAACCCAGGCTGCGCTCGAGGCCACCAGCAACAACATCGCCAATGCCAATACCCCGGGCTATACCCGCGAAGTGGTGCAATTCAGCGAAAACCCCGAGACCAATACCGCTGGCCAGGTAAGCGGCGGCGGCGTCTCCTTGGACGGTCTGCAGAGTGTCCGCGATGAACTGCTCAATCTGCAGATTCAGCAGCAGACCTCGTTGCAGAGCAGCGCCGACACGCAATCTTCCACGCTTCAGCAGATACAGACCTATTTCTCCTCGTCCTCCGGCAACGACATCTCCAGTGAGTTGGCGGCCTTCTCAAGCAGCCTCTCGCAACTCTCCGAAGATCCCACTAGCTCCGCAGCCCAGCAGGGCGTGATCTCCTCCGGCCAGGATCTGGCCAACGCCTTCAACAACACGGCGAACGGGCTCACATCCGCGCAGTCCTATGCCGATGGCCAGGTGACGCAGACTGTGGCGCAGATCAACTCGCTGACATCACAGATCGCGCAGCTCAATGGACAGCTCTCGCAGAGTGCGACGGCCACGAATGGCGGCGGCACGATTGAGGATCAGCGGGATGAGCTGGTGCAGCAGCTTTCGGCCCTGACGGGCATCTCGGTGACCCAGTCCAGCGACGGTGAGACCATCACCACGGGCAATGGATCGCCGCTGGTGATGGGTAACCAGAGCTTTAGCCTGCAGACCACCACAGGCAGCGATGGAAGGCAGCAGGTGCTGGATTCGAACGGTACTAACATTACCGCCTCGATCCAGGGAGGTACACTGGGCGGCGCCATTCAGGTACGCGACCAGACCATCCCCGGTCTCCTCACCCAGTTGAATACCCTGGCCAGCCAGTTTGCCACGGCCTTCAACGCCGCGCAGGCAAAAGGATTCGACTCAAATGGCAACGTGGGCCAGAACTTTTTCTCGCTGCCGGCCAATGCGGCGGATGCCGCGTCCGGCATCAGTGTCGCTATCTCCAATCCTTCGCTGATCGCCATCAGTTCGGATAGGTCGGCGGGCAGCAACGGCAACATTGCCAACCTCTCCGCCGCGCTGACCAACGCGCTTCCCTCCGGGCAGACGCCTGCCGCCTCCTACGCAAGCCTGGTCTACCAGGTGGGAACCGCCGCCTCCAACGCCAGTTCGGAGTCCACGGCCATTGGCCTCAATCTCCAGCAGCTCACCACCCAGCAGGGCTCGGTCTCCGCGGTAAGCACGGATGAGGAAACCGCCAATCTCATTCGTTTCCAGACCGCCTATGAGGCTGCGGCCCGGATCGTAAGCACCATCCAGCAGCTCAATACGGTGACCCTCGACATGGGCACTAGCGGAGGTTACTGACGGATATGCGCGTTGATCCCAACATGGTTCCCAATATGCTCGCCGCCATCCAGCAGAGCGAGGTATCGCTCAATACCGCGTTGCAGCAGGTGTCCACCGGCAAAAGCGTCAATGTGCCCTCGGACAACCCAGCCGCGGCCGCCGGCATGGTGCAAAATACCATCGAGACAGCGGACGTAGACCAGTACACCCAGAACGTCAGCAGCGTGCTCTCTACCGTACAGACAGCCGATTCCGCTTTGAGTTCGGTCGTGACCTCTCTTACTCAGGCAGTCTCCCTGGGGACGGAAGGGGCCAACGGAACCAGTTCGGCGGCGAACCGGCAAGAAATCGCTACCCAGGTGCAGGGAATCTTGTCCAGCGTGGTGTCCCAGGCAAATACTTCGTACCAGGGGGCCTATCTATTCGGCGGAACAGCCAGCACCACCACCCCCTACACCGCCGATGCATCCTCGCCCTCGGGCTACACCTACAACGGCAATAACGATGTGAACTCCGTGCAAGTGGGCGATCAGCTCAGTGTTCAGGTCAACCTTCCCGGCAGTCAGATCTTCTCCAACTCCAGCGCCAATGTGCTGGGCTCTCTGAGCTCGCTGGTCACGGCATTGCAAAGCGGGGATGCGACGGCTATTGGCAATGCCACCAATGCAGTAAGCTCTGCCCTGAACTATGTCAGTCAGCAACGCGTCATTTATGGCAATACCGAGAGCCAGTTGAACTCCCAGGATACCTATCTGCAGCAGGAGACAGTCACCCTGGCGTCGCAGCAAAATTCATTGGTTGGCGTGGATATGGCGAAGGCTGCAACCAATCTAAGCCAGGCCGAGACAGACAACAACGCTGCCATGGCCGCCGCGGCAAAGGTCCTGCCAAACACCCTGCTGAATTACCTGGCTGTTCCAAACTAGAGCATTTCTCCTGAGGAGCTACGCCGAAGACGAACTCCTGCGCCGTTTTTCCTCAAGAAAACCGGCATGCGGCGAACCCTTCCGGGGGTCTGGATCGGGAGAAATGATCTAATACCGAGCGCATAGCTTGGGGCGTCAAGGGGGAGAATAATCCGGCCCTCAGTGGCCGGTTGCGGAGAAGGAGCTACAAAAAATGAGAAAACGGGAGATCGCTGTGCTGCCCACCTGGGAGCAGTTGCAAAGATCCAGAACTCTGTTTCAGGAATACGAGCCAGGGGATTTGTTCTACCGCGCAGCTACGGAACTTGTGGCTCTGGCCCTCGACGGTAAAACTCAATTGTCAGTCGCGGAATCGCTTGCGGCTCTCTTGCAAACATGGAATGCAAAATACTACAAATTGCATCCCTTCGACACGGAGCACTTCAAAGCATTGGAGAATCTCCTGTCCTCTCGGCGCTCCACCATCGATGCGTTCCGGTCGCGTTCCATCACTTCGATGGCAGCCCACGAATCCCAGATCGTTGCCGGCCTCTTCACTGCCTTCGAACTTGTCCTCGGTCCTGTGGGCGCCGCAAAGGCGCTCCATCTGTTGGCTCCGGAGTTTTTTCCCCTATGGGACAGGGACATCACCAAGGCCTACAGAATTAACTTGGGCGCGCCCGGAACTAACGCTGCCCAATTCGTCCGGTTTATGACCATCGTCGTCAAGCAGGTCGCGCAGCTCGTCTCCAACGGCCCGTGCGATGGCCTGCTCAAGCGCCTCGACGAATATAACTACAGCCGATTCACCAGAGGATGGTCATGGAGTGGCCGCCAAGTGAACTATGGCACTTAGTCAGATCCGGCATTTCCTGTCCCGTGCC
>Ga0326727_10006724_pt1 | contig 31196 bp, 31 predicted proteins | sample MB2enrmetagenome_FD_207643 | JGI IMG/M metagenome (GOLD analysis project Ga0326727, IMG submission 207643) | Lab enriched peat soil microbial communities from McLean, Ithaca, NY, United States - MB29MY | ecosystem: Environmental > Terrestrial > Soil > Wetlands > Peat | place: USA: New York... | reverse complement strand
GCATTCTTCATCACTAAATACCAATTGGTTTAACTTTCATTTATACTTTCCAACTATCTAGTTATACTTTTTACATTAACAACGCTTTTTTAGTTACACTTTTTACGTCACTATTTCAATTGTAAAAATACCGCTCTTTCCTTTCTGAAGAATTTGTTTTTTAGGTTGTCTTTTGATTTAGGGTTATGCCAGAAGTATTGTGGGTTTTCTGGGATTTAGTTCAAATTCGTAAAACATAAAAGGAGTTTGAACATAAAAAATGTACACAATGAACGACCCAGAAGTAAACGCCTTTCTCGATAGTATTGTGAAATACAGTACAAAATCGAGCTATAAAACAAGCATGAAGTTTTACTTGGAATTCACGGGTAAAACTGGAAAAGAACTGTTAGAGATTAAGAAAGCTGATAAGGAATTTGCCGTTGAAAATTCGTTGTTTGACTTTAAAAAATGGATTCTCGAAACAAAGAAAACAATGTCGGGAAAGAACTATAGTTCGCATTTCGCTGTTGCTTGCGTCATGACTGCGCGGAGTTTCTATGATTATTATAGAATGCCTACAGTTTTCAGAAAGCAAGAAGCTAAAACAATTAAGCAATCATCACGCACAACAAGCGATTATCGTTTCGACAAAGAAGATTTGTCGAAAATGGCTTTAGTCGGTGACTTGAAACAGCGTTACATTCTTCTTGTCGGCAAAAGTGTTGGTTTACGTGCAAGCGATTTCACAGCTTTTAAGTATAGCACTTTTAGATGCTTAAAACTCGATAATGATGCACCAATTAGTTTAGGCGAAGTAATGACAATAAAAGAGAATGTTCCAGCTTTCCCGTTTTTAGACAGCGATGCAATCCCAATAGTTAAGCAAATTCTTGAAAGCAACAAAGACAAGGCAGATAACGATAAAGTAATTTCTGACAGCGAAGATAATTTGTCGGTAGTTCTTCAAACACTTGCAAGAAAAGCGGGTATAGAACCACATGGCAACCGCATAAGATTCCATTGTTTGCGTAAATTCACCATTGACCACTTGTCAGCTTTTGCAAGCGAAAGCCAATGGAAGCAGATAGTTGGAAAGGCAATTAGCGAAGGGGCATATGTCAGCACCGACCAACTGAGAGGCGTTTACCTTAGAGCTATGCCAAGTTTGCTAATTAACGGCAATGGAGTGAAGGCGAAAAAACTTATGGAACTTGAAAACGCGCTTTTGGAATCCCAGCGCAAGATTTCAGCCTTAGAGACCACAAACGAAGTTTTGCGCAAACGAACAGATGAAGTGGAAACCGACAACAAAGAACTAAAATCAGTTCTAAAAGGGTTAAGCACAGTTTTAGAACCGCAAATAAAGGAAAAATATCATCGCTTAATAGGAGACTTATCAACTACCACTGATAATTATCACGCCTTATTCGATAGAGACCCTTATGAAATACTAAAAGACATTGGTGAAATCCCCGAAGAAGAAAGAAAAGCGTACAGTCTAAAGTTAGAGCAAGAAAAGAGAGCAGAAAACGCAAGATTAGCACATGAAGAATCCGTAAGAATACGAGAAAAGATAAAACAAGCCAAAAAGCTCTCTGAAGGTGACAAGGCATGACAACGGACGAAATTTTATTGCAAATCTTATCCGAATTGAAGAAAACGAATCAGAAACTCGACCTTGCAAATATGGCTCTCGACAGCGTAGCAAACCGCTAAAGCCTTATTTTTCCTCTTTTTTTGCCCTATGTTTACGGAAAAACTTTCCGCAACTTTTACAAACCCATTTTTCGCTATCGTAACTCTTAACCTCATGCCCTTCGCAGAAGGGACAAATATTGCCACTTATCCGTGCATCCTCTAAGTCGATTCTGTGGTTTCGGTTTTTCAAATAATCAATGAAACCGTCACCTGAGTCGAACGGAATCTCAGCACATAGGGAACTTTTCAACCGTAAATAAATACGATGCAGAGCTTCAGCTTTTGGCTCGGTTTCTTGTTCGTTGTCAATATACATCTTCAGAGCCGAGATGATGATAAGAGGTAAGGTTTTTTTATCAATTACATCTGGGTTTAATCCCTCAATTTCCTCAAGTGTTGATTCGTTTTCAAAGAATCCGTAAGGAAAACCGCTCTGTATAACTTGGTTTTCAAGTTCATCACGTTTCATGAGGTATTGCCGAATGCTCAATCGCTCTTTTGCTTTAGGGCTAATCTGTTGGTTAATCTGTTGTATTAACCGTTCTTGTAGCCGATAAGCCAAATTCGTTTCACCCAACAAAACGGCTATTTCTCTCTCAACGGTTTGCCGTGAGACTTTACCCGCTATGAATCTCTCGTTAATTTCCTTTAGTTTTTCCTCGTGCTCTTCTAAGTTCATGTTACATACGCCTTTTTGCTCATATCATCTAAAACCTTGTGTTTTATTCCTTCAAGCTCCCTCAGAAATTCCTCTTTTGCCTCTTGAGATTCCATCATCGTATAGAAAGTTCCCAAAAATATCGCAAAACAACACAAAGTTTTCTTTTCGTTTTTTGTTAACATTAGTCCCTTTCATCTCCTAACTTGTAAGTTGACGGGTTAGCGGAATCTCCAATTTCTAATTCGCTTAATGCCCTATCGACAACTTGATTTAGTTCATCCTCATAAGCGTCAACCGCGTCCTCTAAAAACGGCGTACCCTCGAAAAAGTCCCCATTAGGCAAAACGTGACCGTCATGGACGGCTAAAACGTATTGTGAGGTAGGCTGTCCATCAAAGTTAAAAGTCTCGTCATTACCCGCGTAAATAGCGTTTCTATAGAATTCTCCACCTTGAGTGGTGGCAGATACGCCCGTTTTCCCAGAACCGCCTTCGCTCTCAAGTTCAATGCTCGAAGCTAAAGCACCACTCTCGATGGGGCACAATTCAATAGCTTTCTGTTTTATGAGTGCCCAGATATTATCGAGTTCTTCCGCAACTTGGTCGGGAAACTCGTCTCTAAGTGTTCGAATGTCTTCTTGCGTCTCAAAAACCCCTCTTTTAACTTCAGTAGTTGCAAGACACATTTTTAGTCATCTCCCTTCACAAAATCATCGGGATACGTTGAATATTTTATTTCCTTAACATGTATTGCTGGGCAATCGAGCCATTTACTGAGTTTTTCACAGCTTACGGGTGAGCAATCTCGTAATTCACAACTAACAAAGCATGGAATATCGTTAACTGAATCTACACCGAGTCTTGCAACATGCATAACTCGGTTTGAAGCCATTTTTGTTTTTGCCGTTTCTTTTCTTATTTGCATCGTTGTATGAACGGTTTCAATTGGTGGGTAACGAAAATCTCGCTGACAATCTTTACAAAAGTAACGTTGACGGTTACCTGATACTTTGCCGTTTTTACGTAAATTTACACTTTGGCAATTTGGGCAAACAACAGTAGGCGAGATAGTAGACATTGCTTTGGGGGTTTTACCTCGTTTTTGTGGAATTATAATTTGCGCTTCTGTGAGGGAAACAAAAAAATTGCGTCCACAACTCCGACATAAAAATCTCTGTTTAGTTTGAGAGTTGTCTAAGCCGTGCTTAACAACTGTAATGTCCTTACAAAAAGGGCATAGTATTTCTAAAGTTTCAAGCTGTTGACTACTCATTACGCCATCATCTTTTTCTTTTTCAAGTCTAATATCTCAGATAATTTCTGTTCCAACGCCTTGTCTCTTGTTTCGGAATCGTCTAAGAATTTGGTGAATCTTGCGTAACTTTTAGCGTTTAGGTCTGCACTCTGTTGTATCAACTTTTGGGTTTGTTCAAACGTTGCATCGTTCTGCTCTTGAATTATCTGTAGCCGTTCCAATGCTTGTTCATTGTAGAATTTAGCCCATGCTTGAACATCAAGTTCGCTGGCGATTTGCTTAGTTTTAAGGATTTTCTCGCGCATTTTGTTAGCGTAATCAAGACCGTATTTTGCCTCAAGAGATTCGAACCAAGCCTCTAATTCAGCTTGATATTTCTCATCGTCACTAAGTTCCTCAGAATTGTCTATATCAGATGGTTCCTCTTCGGAATCTTCTGGCTGTTCCTCATTCTCTATGTTTTCCTCTTCAGATTGTTCTTCAGGTTCGGTCTCATCTGTTTTATGAGTTTCAAGCCATTTTTGGCGATTTTCTTCTGTCATTAGTTTTCACTATCCTTTTTCGGTTCGCATACGCTCATCCAGCGGAAAGCAACAATTTTCAATTCCTCTGTAGGGATTTCCACGTTTTTGTTTACCTTTTTCTTTTTATTTTTCTTAACCATTTAATCACCTTGTTAGTTCGAAAGAGTTGACGGCAGAATAGTGGATGTCAGGAAGATATGGCAAAAACCCTGCCGTCAACCCTTGCCATGAAACCGAGAGGAGAGCGACGTAGTGACGAGACCCCTCGATTCCGTGACTTGAAATTTTACTGATTCAGCGGAGATGGTTCTGTTCCGCTGTTTGATTCTCCCGACTCATCATCTAATTGGTCTTCAGCTTCTTGTATTGGGTATTCGTCATCAACGCTATACTCTTCTTTGTCGCCGTCATCGGTTCCAGCTTTTCTTTCGGTGTTAGCTTCATTCGGGATTTCAACTGCTGATTCTGCACGTTTCTTACGCTGGTTCATCAAATCAGTTGCATGTTCAACAGCGTCAAGTGTACTTTTTGTCGGGAGAGCCGAAAATGCTGTTCCAACATCGGACTTGCAAATATCATCTTTTTTATTTTCAGTCATACATTCACCTTCTTTTCTATTGGTTTGTTACTCTGATGTTGACGGAATTTTTCCGCTTCTTCTTTCTCATAGTTCGAGAAAGATTTTCCTTCACATGGCAATTAGCTTACCCCATCTGGAACGTTTGAACCGCTGGCATCTCAAGTTTTAACCCATTTCTTTGCCGTAGCCAAACGCTTTTTTCATTAAGTAGCTTTACCGCTTTTTCCGCTGTGACCTTCTTTTTCTTTGCCGCTTTAATCTCAATGCCTTCGCTTTCGCTTGTCATGTCGATTTTGCCAACGCACCAACCGTGGTCGCTGTCAATCCATTGGTGCCTTAGAATCAATATTTCGAAGCCCGTGTCAATTTGACGACTTCGGCGAACAGTCAAGTATGAACCAGCTAACTTGGCTTCGGGATAAACTTTGAAAGTTACCGTGCAAGTTTCCCAGCTTTCGGAGTCGATGATTTCGCCCGAATCGGATTGAGCCACTTTGAAACTGAGAGTCGGGACTGAAAGTTCTTTTGTTAACTGAGTTTTTGGATTGTTTTCGTTGTATTCCTTAACCGCATCTTCTAAAGTTTGCATGATTTTTGACATGTTTTATTCACCTACTCCTTTTTCTGTCCAGCCGCATTATGTGTTCGGCTGTAACCGTAAGGGCTTTTCTTGATTTGGGGAAAACCAGAAACGTTTGTAACTTTTGGCGAATCAAAGTTTATTTCTGGAATTGAATTTGATTTCTCGGTATTCGAATCTGGACTATAACTTTGGCTTGGATGACCCGCTTGTCTCCATGAATCAATTCCCTTTTTCCAGAGCAAATCCAATAACTGCTCTGCTTGCGGATTGCCTTTGGCTTTTTCTTCCCTTAATCGAACAATTGCGCTTTCAATATTGGGAAAGTGGATTTTTCTAAGGTCGGTTTCTTCCCCATTACCTTGACCCATCTGTTGAGCCACTAATGGACTCCCAGCGGGAGTTTCAAAACGTTGGTTTTTAGCTTTTGCCAATTGCTCTTCAAGAATGTTCATTGTTGTTTCCAAAGCCTTTACGCCCTCTGGGTTTTGACCATTCAAATTTTCAATCATTTCGGCGCGTTTCTCTGGGTCAGCAATAAGAGCGTTTATTTTTTCAGTAACACCTTTACGTTTCTCTTCCAGCTTTTTTTCCGCAATTATGCCGAGCTTATTTTTTAAATCCTCTGACTCATCAGTTTTTTCGGCGAGTTGCTGTTTTAACTGCTCGTTTTCCGAGTCTTTCTTTACGTTTATTTCAATTGTTTTTTCTGACATTTTATAAAAACCCCTGTTCATTCAAGGTTACTATGATACTTGCTAATTCCTCATCTGAAAATGGTTGTTCAACCCAAAGCGATTCTTGAACCTCTTTAACTTCGGCTGAGTCCATGCCACGAGGCGTATTCGGACTAAGCAATTGAATTGAGGACAAAACCATCTTTCGTATGCGGCTTAAAACACTTCCAGCCGCGTCAACCGCGTATGAAACTGCTCCTTTCCCCTTGAGGCTTAAACCCCATCCTTTTGTGATTTTATGCGTTTTAGCAAAACTTTCTTCTAAAATGCCCTCAATCCAGAGCTTTCCCTTTTCAATCCAGCCCCTCAATATTTGACCTATGGGTTCGCCGCTTTCGTCATGCATGTTTGCGGTAAGTTGACCCGTGTTTGGGTTTACTTTGGTGCATGTGCCAAAAAAGATTTTCAATCCAGCAACTTGACCGACAAGCGAATTCAAAAGGTCTGTTTCGTAAATGTTTTTGTTGTTGCTTATGCCTTCTGTGGCTAAAACGCCCTTAAACCGTTTGCCGTTTAATGATTCCTCTACATGAAATGGAACTGTCCAATTCCATGAGGCGTTATCTAAAGTTTTTACTTCTATTCTCATGGCTTTTTCGCCTCTGTTGTTCGAATGGATTTACCGTTATGTTCCGCGATGCTCAAAGCAACTTCATTGAATCGGCGTTTCCGTTCGGCTTCAAGTTCGGCTTCGCTAAATTCGCCAATAATGAAGCTCGAAGTGCCTTCAGTTGTGATTTTAATGCATGGTTCAGGAAAAAGGCTGTATTCAAACTTGAGCGTAAATGGATTAGTGTTATAGCGACTGCATAGTTGCATTAGTACGCTGTAGAGTTCATCCTCAGTTGCAGTCATTGGTTTGCCTGTTCCGCGCTGAATGAATTCTCGTGCTTGATAAGCCATTGCTGAAGTTCGAAATACTTTGGTTTTTTCTGTCTTCATTTTATCCACCTATTTAAACCTTTCGTAATGTTTATAAGTAACATATGTTACACTACTATTTAAATGTTATGGTTTTCACACAACGCAATCTATAGCCCATTAGCCAAACTAACCATTAATCAAGCCCTGTTAACCACTTCTATATAAATAACCAAGCTCATTTACTAAAACGGAAAATGTTAGTCCCCACCACCAACCCCGCCAAAACCATGTGGGTACAGACCCTTTTTGGTTTTTTCAGAATACCGCGTAGCTTGGCGGCGGAGTAGTTTGGAGCTTAATTCAAGTCGCGTTTGGCTGTTTGATGTTGGATTTTTGGTCGTTTAGTTGCTTCGAAACTTGGATTCGCGTTTTGGCACGACTTTTAACTACCAACATTAAAATCAATTGCTTATTTTAAGCCTATTTTGTCATAACAAGGCTAAATTGAGTCGATAAGCGACCTGACCTTAAACTCGCATGGTGAATATCGGAGCCTCATATAAGTACCTTCGAAAATCTCCATGCGAAGCAACTAACCACTTTTCGAACTAACCCTTCGTTAATTCCTATTGTCGAACGATTAATCAGTTGATTAAATCATGATACGATTGTCACATATAGAGTATGATGATTTACGAAACGGAATAATGCATAAATTGATAATTAGCCTCTTAAACTGTATATGAGGCTTGAATATGTCGCAATCAGGAAATCACTATGTTAACACGGCAATTAGCAGAAACAAACAAGAAAAAACAATTTGAATCATGAAGGGCACTATATTATTTTTGCTACATAGAAAATTTTTCCGTTAGTTTTGTTTTTGGTCACGGCATTTTAACCAACTGATTAATTAATCAATTTCTAAGTCGTTTCGGCATGGTTAACCAAACCAATTAATAAGCCAATTAACCATGCTATTGAAACCGCATAGGCGTATAATCGTCTTTTTTTAAACCACTTTTTAGGGAATAGGGATGAGGATGGCTTACGGGGTCGGGAGTTGGTTCTATAGCTTATCTGGGTTAGTTAATCAGTTGATGAAAGTTACTAATTAATTAAACAACTGATTAACCACCACCACGACACATATAGAAGATAACTAAGGACTCCACTTTTTAGCTACTATTGGGTAGTTAATCCTCTGTCATGTCTAACTTATACCTTAAATAATCAAGATAAATGGGTCTAATTGGCTTACTTAGTTCCTCTAATATGGCTCTATCCTCATTAATCAGGTTAGTATTAGTAGGTCGATGTAAGCTGTTTCTATTTGAGATAGATGGGCTACAACTGACATTGCTGTACTGAGATAAGGTAGTGATAGAGATAATAGACTGAGCGGGGTTTTTTGGCTTAGTTCGGAGTTTTAGCCGTTTGATTAACCCGTATAGCCTTGTGTGGTATAGGTGTTTGATTAGGGTTTTTAGGTTGGTGTTGGTTGCTGTTAAGCCAAGTTCGATTAGGACTATGCCGTGTCGTGTTAACTCGTTTTTTATGTAGTCGCTGAAGTTGGCAAATGACACGATTAAAACCCAGATTAATGCGTGTAAGGGGTCGGCGCGGAAAAAATACTCGATTTTGTTTTCCATTATTGAGTCGTTGAGGAACGTTGAATCCTTCGGATTGGTGCATTCGATTAGGGCTTTATCGGCAAGTCTGCCGTCAACGATGAGGCGTTTCTCGTTTGGGTAAACGCTGGGGTTAAAGTCGTTGTGGTTGTAAACTGAGCCTAAATTCTCGTTATCCATAAAACAATAAACAGCTTTCTCTAAGGGTATTCCGTTAAGATATAGTGCGGGATTGTCAAGAGTGAATATTTTGCTGTCATCTCTGTCTCTTTTAAGTCTTTCGATATGTTTATATAGGGGAACAAGTATTTAAAACTTATGGGAGAGGGCTACTATCACAAATAGTAGCAAATTAATATAAGGGCTATTGGTTTTAAGGTTGACAAGACCTTTGAGGTTAGCCCATACCTCAGAGACAGATGTATGTACTTATGACACATGTCATATTTAAGTTTAACGGTTTTGAGTAGCTACTCAATTTTGGGTTAAGGCTTGTTTTAATCAACTGATTAATTCACACTTGTTTCCTTCAGGTAAGACCTTATCAATTTCGTTTGCTAAATGCTATGAAGTGTCCGCCAGAAAAATCGAAAGAAACAACTTCACCATCTTTGTCTAATTCGACGATGAAATTATTGGAACCAGAGCCATTTTCAATTTTCACGGGATATGACCCTTTAACAATCCAACCTTTACCTTTTGGAGCAACTGAACTAACATTAATGCGCTCTGGATTTTTTTCATTTTTTACAAAATTAGTGGCTATGCTCCTCGCATCCGCGATGGAGAGTTTTCCACGATAAATTTCCTCTGGTGAAACCTCTTCTTCTTGCTCCTTTTCTGTTTTACCGTAATTAATGTGAACATCTCTCGCTCCTTTCACTTGGACTGACCCTATAGTTCCGCTTTGGCTTTGCTTATCCTGTATGACTGCATTCGGAGAATTGTTGATTGTATATTTGTTTTCTGAGTTATCTTGTAGAAGCTGGTCTTGGAGAGTTTGACCTTGAGGTTGATATGGTTGAGTTGGTTGAGGATGATATCCTTGAGGTTTATTCATTTTTTTTCTTGCGTTAATCGCCAATATAGCGGTTATTACAGTAAAAAGCCCTAACGCTACAGTAAAAACAAGAAAAATTTCCGAGTGTAATTCGGCAAAAGCAATCGAGAATGCTACTGTTCCAGCGAAAAGTGCTAAACAAATTCCAACCAATATTTGAAAGTCCGTTTGACCTTTTGTAAATTCTTTCGCGTCATCATTCATAAATTGCATTGTTTACATAAGTTGCTTAAGAGTTTTGCTTTTTTGCGCGTTTGTTTTAATCAGTTGTTTAATTCGAAAACTTTAAGCCTATTTAATAATCAATAATCTGGGGTTTTGCTTGTTTGATTGTAGATTGAATCTCCTGAGCAAAGCTTCCCATTAATGAAGGTGGAATCCATTTACTTAATGAGTCTGGACTATTTCGCTGGATTCTTTCAAGTGCTTTTTGCAATGGGTCAATTAATGAATTAAGTGGCTTGCCTAAAAACAATCTACTGAAATAGTCAAAGTTAGGCTTGAACGGAATTTCAAATATGGAGCTTTTTTCAAAAGGCAGTATTATGCCATTATCAGAAAATCCTATTGTGCCTTGAAGTGAAGGTTTGTCTATTACAAGTTTAGGAAGCCTACTTGCTTTGGTTCGATAATATGTTCCAGTCATTGATTGGATGACATTCAGCAAATTAAGAGTTCCAGAGCTAAAAGTGTTGGCTCCCAACGGAAGCATGGTTATAGATTCATCTGGTTCTGGCTCAGAGATGTTATCAATGAATCCTTCTGCAAAGTCTTTGAAATAGTCCACTAAATCGTTTGGGTCAAAATCGAGTATGTCCTCATGTAATTGCAAAGGGTGGCTTCTCAAGTGCAAGTGTGCTAAAGGATAATCGGGTAACTTGGGCTTATGGAACGAATAATGCAAACCTACGTCTGGGATGCCAAGTCTTGCATAGACATCGCCTGATTTTTTGCTTTTTGTAAACTCAAGTAGCGTTATTTTTTCGTTTCCAATTTGAATTTGAATGTGGTCTAAGTCATCACTTATTGACATACTAAACTCTGTAAGGTCTAAAGTTGGATAAAAAACTTGGCAAATAGTTAGCGAAACCAAAGATAAGTCTTAAATCTGCATAGCATAGAGTGAACAATAGAGGAAAAGATGATGGGTTACGGTTCAATAGTTGCTGGCGTTGGTGTTGTTTTAATTGCTGTTGGTTTCGTTTTCGGCTATTTCTCAGGTGTGCATATAGAACACACCGTAACCACAGTTAACATTCTTTCAGAAATAGGCTCGTATCTTTGGACTATTATTATAGCCGCTGTCATAGTTGCAATCGGCGGTCTCATGGTTATATTTGGCATTAAAAAGTCTTAAATCGGCAAGCGTAGAAATAGCGTTAACATGAAACTAAAACAGATAACTTCTATGGAATTCATTAAGAAATGGATTATCTGCCTTATTTTTAGTGTGGAACTCTTTATCGTTGTTTGGCTAACCCAATTAATGACTGCCATAATTTCGGCACTATCGACTGGTTTAACATCAGGTATTTTTTGGCTCGGAATGGATGTTACAGAGTTTTTCTTTTTGATTGTTTTTGGATTTGTTCCGTTAGTTCTGTTAAGCATGTGGTTACTTAATCCAACACTTCTCAATGGCATTATGTCGCAATTTGGGTTAAGTGAGAAATTACTTGGTAAAGAGAAAGAAAAGAAAGAGGCGAAGGATAACGGCAATTCTACTCCAACACATGACCAAGTTAGATATGCAATTCTATCAATACTTTACAAAAAGGCAGAAACAAGCCCTGATAACTCAGCGGTCAACAGAGATAAACTAATTGAAATATTAAATGTCAAAAGTGAGACAGTTGACTTTAACGTATTATACCTTGCTCAGGAAAAGCTGATAAACCTAACAACTGTACTGAACACACTTTTTATGTCTGCACGAATTACATCTTCTGGAATTAACGTCATAGAGCATAAAGAAGAAAATAAGAATCGTCTTCCTTTTCTAAACGCAACAATTCCAATTCAAATTCAAAATAAAATTGGGCTTATTAATCTCTAAAATAATCTCCCTACCCCAAGTACGTTTTTGACTTTTTGGCAATTTGGCTTTTTAATCGGTTGTTTAATTATGACCGTGCAGAAAATAGGGTCAGTTCCAAAAGCAACATTGAAATAGAAAAAGTTAATTGAACAATTTCGCTTGTTTTTTGTCTGTTTTTTCTTTTGCATTAAGAGGCTTTCTTGTTTTTGACATAAAATCTTCTATGCTAAACTTCTTTTTTAGGTCATTCTTATAAAATGATTCTAATTTCTCATAAGTCATAATTGTCCAATCAGTTGCTTTCATTATGGCTTCCATTGCTGGTTCACTAAACCTTCGGCTAACCAAATCTTCTCGTTCATCAGGGATAACCATAACTCTGCTAACGTTTTCTGACTTAATATTAGACCCTCTTACAACCGCATCAACTATAGATGTTGAGTGTTCAACCTCAAATTCAGCGACAATATCTTTCCCATCATGCCATATAACATCAATACAACTAATACGAGTCGCTTGATTATCAGTTAACCCTTTCAATTTAAGAGGCACAAGTTTTACTTGAGCAGAAAGTCGGTTTCCTTGAAAAGTTTTGTCGTATTCATCACGGGCAATATTTACAAAGTAACCAAGAGCTTGTCCAATTTTAGCAATATAATAAACCATCTCTTCATGTTTTTCCTCAATCTTTTCAACGAAGGGCTTTATTTCCCATTTTCCCCCTGAAACGGCGTTGGCGTTTTCTTTTAAGATACTCATTATTGTATGTTCTTCAGGGGTAAGTGAATTAGTAAATCGAGTATAGACTTCTGTTAAAACCTGAGTATAGGTAACTTTTCCTTCTTTTCGCAGTAAATTAACAATGACTTCATCAACACGCTTGTTTAATGGAATATCTAATCGATGTTCGCTTGGGTCAGCAAACCACCATGCTCTATCCATCAAAGTGTGTTGACCCTTCTTTCCAATAACCGTATTTACTAAAACAAAAATTTTGCCTAATTGTTTCTTTAATATTGTTTCTACGCTTTTAGGTTGGAAATCCATTAGAAGCCCATATTTTCTAAGTTCTTCATATAATATTGGGTCAATCGAGTTTTGAATAAAAGTATAATGTGTTGGTTCGCCTCTTTCGGCAATTATTCTTTCTGCTATAGTAATGATTAATTTCTCTACTCTTTTCTCATCTACTTTTGCAACGTTTTCTTCTCGTTTTGTTTTTGGTTTTTTGAACCTAAAGAAATAGTCGCCTTCCAATGAACCGAATGGTTGCTGTCGGCTTTTGGCAGATGGTCGGGGCGGTGGTTGATAAATGATTTTTTCAAAGTCAAATCCCGCCATTACAACTGACCTAAAAAGTATGTTTCTATATTTTATGTCTGGATTGTGGAAAGTGATTGTAAGAACCTTTTCAGGTTTCAACACTTCATATGCCTTTCTAAAAGTAACATATAGCATATTTTCGTATTTTTCTATGGTTTTGTCTTGTCGTAAGTTTTCTATTATTTCACCTTTTGCGATTTCAGTCCAATTCTTCATTAACTTTAGCCAACAACCCCACATGAATAGTAATTCAAAATATTGTATTGAATGTCCATATGGCGGGTCGGTTATTATGTAATCTACTTTGTTTTCACCTATTTCATCGAGAGCATCAATGGCAGATTTTTGAATCACCCAATAGTTCTTTGTGTCTCTTTCTAATTGTTCAGTTTTTGTTCCCTCTATGGCAACTCTAACGGTTTGAGGGATGTCTTTTTTCTGTTTAATCAGTCCTTGCTTATCCAATATTGTACTTTCAAACAAGCCCCAAACATTAGACTCCATGTTGTTCTCAGCGAACCAATAGCTTTGCTGAACCCATGCTGAACTAAACGGTCGTGATGAACGCACAGGAGTCATTTTAGAAGCCAAATGAGTAATTGATGAAAAAGCAAACTTGAATGACTCCCTTAAATCATAATCATTGATTTTTTGTATTCTATCCATAAGCATAGCTAAAGCTACGAGATTTCTTATTGTAAAAAGGTCATCTACGGATTCATATTGCTGTTTTTCCTTGAACGCCCTTCCATCTTCATAATAAAATTTCTGAGTTGGATACCAATACTTGCTTTCACCTAATTTATCAAAGAATTGTTCAACTTTATGATTAAGAATTTTATCAAACCTTTTCTGGTCATCTTCAGTTACTTTATCAATTCTTTTGCCATGATGAGGGCATTCATATCTAACATCGACAAGTTTTCCTTTATCCCATGTAAAACAAATAGCGGGTACAAAATTGTTTTTACATTTTCTACATTTCGTTTGGTAAAGATTGTTAATATCATGTGCAATGTCATTTTTAATTTCTTCATACTCTGCTCTTATTTTCTTTGGTTCCACAAATCTTATCGTGTTGATTGTGATAAAAGTCGAAACAGGATTTATGTCAATGCCAATCGCTTTTCTTTTAAGCCTTAACGCCTCACTTACCATTACTCCACTACCACAAAAAGGGTCAAGGACAATTTCATCTTTTTTGCTGTAAACTTCAATGTAACGGCGAATTACATCTTCTTGTTTGCGAGCAAAAAATTTATGTTTATTGTACATTGGTGAGTGCCCACGAGTTGGTAATGCACCATCGATATTTTCATTGGCAATAGCGGGCATGTCACATATGTTTAACACGTTTGCCTTAAAAGATTAATGGTGAAAAACTTAACTGAGAAGTCATCACAAATAACTTTACAGTATCATTTTGAAATATTCTTTTTAAGCAAGTTTTTTAAGTGTACCCCGTCACTTGATAAATTATGGGAAAACTAATTTCAGAGGGAGATTTCGAAGCTGAGGGAATGATTTTTCATTATAGGTATTACAGAGATGGTCGTCTACCACAAAGAAGGGGCTACAACTGCTATCTTGAAAGTTTCTACGGAACAAAAATTTTTGAAGTTGACCATGGTTTAGGACTTGAACATGCTATCAATCTTGCCAAAATAGAAATAAACATACGAAAACAGAATGCGGAAAAAGCTAAAGAAAGCAAGCCCGAATAGAACTATCTTCGAAATACTCTTTATTAGGAACCGAGACTATTAGGCTATTGAGTTTGAACTAACAAACGGAAAACCCGCACTAATTCAGGTCAAATTAGGGTTTGAAAATCCAATGGAATAGTCAAGATTCCTGTTTTCATGTTGCCTTGTGTTCTTTGTTAAAGTTCTTTATTAATTCGTTTATTTCCTTTGCCGATTTAGCTTTAAGCTTATTTTTGCCCCTGACCGCAACGAAAGCCCCATCGGGTGCAACGGTGATTTTAAAGCCGTCAGTATAGTTTGTGTTGACGCAAGATTCTTTTTTAGTCATGCTTTCATCATCCACTTAAGTAAATTATACTTCAATCTCTATCATAATTCTATTAAAAAATTGTTATATCTCTTCCGTTTTTAGGATTGATATCGAGCAGAAGCTTGCTCTGCAGCATCATGTTTCTCATGAAAAAGCCAAGGCAGCGGAACGGGAGAAAGGCGTTTTGAATTGCGATAAGGATTTTAAGGCTTGATAAAGTTTAGTGTTAGGAAAATCCGATGCCGACTAAAGCAGTTCTATTTGACATGTTCGATACTCTTTTGATGATTAGGAAAAACCACGAGTTTTACAGCCCATCATTAATGAGAATGTACAGGTACCTAAATGAAAAAGGCATAAACGTTTCCTTTGTTACATTCCAGAAAGCGTACATCAAAACCCGTGATGACCTTTACGCTAAAGCTGATGAAAATTTAGAGGAGCCGCACTTCAACGTTCGGGTTTCTGAAACATTGAAAAGTTTAGGCTATAATTATGATGCGTCTAGTCCCATTGTGGCTGCTGCAACGGCTGAGTTTTGCGATGAATTCATGACTTATGTTTATCTAGACGAAAATACAGAGAAGCTTTTGCGTACTCTGCATGGAAAATATAAGCTGGGCATAATTTCCAATTTTGCAATTCCCGAATGCGTGCACGAACTGCTCAAAATCCACGATTTAGATAAACTGTTCGATGCAATTGTGGTTTCTGCCGCAGTGAACAAGCGCAAACCTAGCCCGGAAATTTTTGAACATGCTTTGAAGGCGCTGGGTGTTTCTGCTTCTGAAACAGTTTTTGTCGGCGACACCTTAGATGCAGATATTGAAGGGGCAAAAGCGGTTGGTATGAAAGCCGTATACATTGAAAGACGCATCGAGAAAGTTGAGCAGGTTCGTCCTGATCATACTATAAAGAGCCTTAGTGAACTGCCGATGGTGCTTGAACGTTTTTAGAATAACTTTTAGGTTTTGCACGTGTTTTTGAAGGAATCTTAACTTTCATGCTGCTGCTCGTTTTTAGCAGTTGGATTAATTCACTGTGCATTTGGAGAAAACTTGAGCCTTTTAGCGTAATGATGTAAACTTCTCTGTCTTCACGGGTTTTGTGGGTGATTAAATTGTTGTTTAACATGAATTGAAGGTAATAGTTTAGTTGAGTGAAGCTTAAATTTGCTTTATACATTATCTGAGTTTTCAGCGTGGCTTCTTTAGTGATTTCGAGAATTTGCGACATTATGCTAAGCGTATCTCTTCTTTTAGATTTAGCGCTTGATATCTGCTCACACTTCTACGCTTATATGTATTTATCACGTTTGACTTTTTAAGCTTTTAACTGTATCAAGTTCTTTTTTGCAAGAGTGAATGTTTAAACCTGCAAATAATTGGCTGCTAAGTAAAGTTACAGAAAACCTTTATTGCCCTCAGCGAGAAAAGCAACAAGTGAAACAACATGTTGATTGGTGTAATATCGGACACGCATGATAATTTGCCTCTTGTAGAAAAAGCAGTAAAATATCTAAATGACCAAAAAGTAGGCTTGGTGCTTCACGGAGGAGACTACGTTGCAGGCTTTGTTATCCCAAAATTCAAACTGCTAAACTGCAAACTAATCGGAGTTTTCGGAAATAATGACGGAGACCACGAACTCTTAAAAAAACGGTTCAGCGAAACCATGAACTGCACAATCCACGACCGATTCGCCACGGTAGAGTTGGAAGGTTACAGAATCGCTTTGCTGCACGGGGATGAAAGCGAACTGCTGAATGCGATAATAGACAGCGGATACTTCAACGCTGTAATCCATGGGCATTCGCACATCAAAAGCATCGAAAACAGAGGAAAAACTCTTGCCATCAACCCGGGGGAACTCTGCGGGTACTTGACGGGAAAATCAACCTTAGCCTTGTTAGGCACTGCTAAGAATGAAGCAAAAATAATTGAACTCTAATTCCAAATTCTTTAGTGCTTCAATTAATGGCTTTTATTATAAGGTTCTCTTAGCGAATTAGCTTGAATAAAAAGCTGTTTTAGTTGTTCGTCGCTTGCGCCTTTGCGTATTGGAGTTAGGATATCAGTCAGGTTGTCGTTTCTCATGAGGCATGGTTTTAGTTTGCCGTCGCTTGTGACGCGCATTCGTGTGCAGTGCATGCAGAAGTCAGTGTTCTCTATTGGATGCACGACTTCAACGGTTACGTTTGGCAGGTGGTAGATGAGGCGGTTGTGCATGAGGGGTCTTTTCTCAACAGACACAGCTTTGTCTCTAAGCATTTTTTCTTGTTCGTCTAGGCTGCGGTGATGCGTCGAATAATACTGATCGCTGACGTTTATGGGGTCAAGCTCTATAAGCTGTAGAACCGCTCCAGTTTGCCCTGCATATTCTATCATGTCTGGAACATCGCGTACGTTTACGTCTTTTAGGATTACCATGTTGAGTTTGATTGGGCAGAATCCAGCTTCAATGGCGGCTTTGATTCCTGCCAGTGCATCTTGGAGTTTTCCACCTGTTAACTTGCGGTACGTTTGCTCGTTCAACGATGGCAAACTAATGTTGATGCGCTTCAATCCGCGTTCGTGAAGCTCCTTTGCCATGTCGCCAAGCAAAAGACCGTTAGTTGTTAACGACAAATCCTTCAAGCCAGGCACCGAGGCCATGCCTGAGATGATTTCTGGGAGGTCTTTGCGCATGAGTGGTTCTCCACCCGTTAATTTTATGCGTGCAATGCCTAAGCCTATGGCTATTTTGGCTATGTGGATTATCTCTTCAACAGTCATTTTCTCTGCAGAACGGTTAGCGCGTTTTACTTCGCCTTCTCTGTGGCAGTACACACAGTGAATGTTGCATCGCTGGGTAATCGATATCCGCAGGTTAAGTAGAGGTCTGCCGCAGTTGTCTGTTAAACTCATTCGTTATTCCCGTGCATGCTTAACGATGTGTGGAGATTCGGGCAAAATAAGCATTTCTACCGCAACACGCGCAGCGTCAGGGGAACCTGGGATACAAAACAATGCTTTGCCCTTAGCCACACCAGCTACGGCACGGGACAACACCGCAGCAGAGCCAACATGGTCAAAGCTTATACGCCTAAAAAACTCGCCGAAACCAGGCAGGGTTTTCTCAAAGAAAGGCGAAACCGTTTCAATCGTGACATCTGTCGGCGTGATTCCGGTGCCTCCGGAAAAGATGGCGACGTCCAAATCGGGATTGTTTAGGGCTTGCTGGACACTCTCAGAAATCATCGTTTTGTCGTCAGCGATTATTTTTTTGAACAGGACGTTTTGTCCAGCGTTTCTAAGCAACTCAGTCAATGTGTCGCCTGAAACATCGCTAACCGCAGTTGCGCCTTGCTCAATCAGCTTGTACCGTGAAGTACTGCAAATAAAAATGCCAAAGTTCAGTGTTCTTGGTGCTTTAGCCTTATGTGCCTTGGAGCTTTCACTCATGCCACGCTACACCTGCTTAAACTTTCGCACAACATGAATATTCTCAATCGCCGTGGAAGGATATTGACCTGCAGCGTCTTTCTCGTACTGCTTTGTCATGTCCCAAACAGTCAGCAAACCCATCGAAACCGCGGTGAGTGCTTCCATTTCCACGCCAGTTTGCGCTTTCGTTTTCACCGTAGCTGAAACCTCAACTGTGCCCTCGTTTAGCACTTTTACGTCAACTTGTACGTTCGTCAAAGGCAGCGGGTGGCATAGAGGAATAAGGCTGCTTGTTTTCTTAGCTGCCATTACGCCAGCGATTTTCGCCGTGTAAAGTGGATCGCCTTTCGCGATTTTTCCAGTCTTGATTAAATTGATTGTTTCTGCCTTCAACTTTATGGTTCCAGTTGCGGTTGCTTCCCGGAAAATTTCAGCTTTACCTGAAACATCAACCATCGTCATAGTTTATTCGCCTTGTTTACTTTGTTCCCATGCTTCTATTAGGTTTTGCACAGCTTTAGCTTTTGCTGAGCTCTCATTGAACCTGTACATGCGAACCCGACCGTAAACAAGTCCCTGCAGAATACCCTCGTCCTCTAAAACCTTCAAGTGCTCAGCTGTTGATGCAAAATTAGTGTTGACTCGGCGAGCAATATCTGAAACATTAAGCGACCCCAAATCATAAATAAGTTCTAGAATTTTCATCCGCACCTTCGATGAAAAAACTTCTTCCAACTCCATAACCGCTTCACGTTCTTCCTTTTTCTACCTCTAACGAGGCGCTTAATTCTTTTTCTAACTCAAACGCGGGAATGGAAAGCAAGGAAACCTGCGTTGACCTACCGCGTACAGTTGAGGTTGCCACCTCAGTTTTTAAAATGCCAAGCGACGAAAGAAAACGGGCATAACTCCACACTTGGGTATGACTATTCGGTTTCTCATCGAACTCTTCGCAGATAACAGCGTAAGTCTTTTCAACTTCAGGCAATGAAGCGTAAGCTTGCTCGTTCTCCTTAAAGTAACGCGCTACCGCTAGCAGAAACAGTTTTTCATGCAAACTAAGCCCAACTAACTCGCTTCGTCGCAAACCAGGAATAATACTGGATATAGCCATGCGAACACATTCAGGTCCAACCGTTTCTGCATCTTGCGCGTCAGCATATTTTCCAGCCCTCCACAATAACTCGATTCCGAAGCGGGCATTTCCAGTTTCTTTAAAAGCTAATTCAGCAATCAGTTCAACAACGTCTTCCTGAACGGCTCCCAACTCAAACGCCATTGAAACACGGTCATTTAAGATGTCAACGAGTTGTGCTTGGCCGTAGCGTTCTAAATTGATGATGCTGCGTTGCAGAGTGCTTCTTGCGCTCGCATCCAGTTTCTCTAATGCTTTTAAATCACGTAAAATAAAAATAAACGACAACCTCTGCGGTTTGCCCTGCCGCATCTCTTGCAAACGCGTCAACTTGTAAACGGCGTCTGAACCTTCCTTTTCGATGAGGCTGTCAAACTCATCCAGGGTTAATATTGCGAAGGCGTTTTCTTCATCTAAAACTTGCATGAGGACTTCGAGGATTTCTTCTGCAGAGTAGCCACGCGCAGGATAATTGGGGCGGAAAACGGTGACGGCATGGTGCAAAATGGGGGAGAGGCTTCCACGGTATTCTCGGCAGTTAACATGCACATAACGGAAGTTTATGCTTCGCTTGTTAGCTTCAGAAGTAAGGTTTGCCCCGAAGTGTTGAGCAAGCGCTGTTTTTCCAGTGCCAACATCACCTGTTACAATTACTCGCTGAGACATCCTTTCAGGATAACGAAGGATGAAGCTGAAAAATTCCATTAGCAAACGATGTTCTTTTTCTCTGTGAGGCAACCGTTGCGGAACGTAGTTTATGTCAAGCTTAGCCTCATCTTTGAACGCACTTTGATGTGTTGGCACATTTGGTTCCTCAACATTAAGTTTTTTCTTTTCTGAATATTACTATGATTTGAAACATAAAGGTATAACTTGAATGTAAACCTAATAAAATTATACTTGAATTCAAAATAAACTAAGCTCAAAACAGAAAATCAAGAAGCGAATATGTGAAGCTACATTTTTAAACCCTATTTTTACCCAACAAGAAATTAAGAAACTAACCTGATTTGAAGGCTCATTTACCATTTAGCTCTTGGAGGGCAAACGCACCATGAAAGTTGTTCCTTTACCCTCTTGGCTCACGAAGGTTACGGTTCCTCCTAATGCTTCAGTCATCCGCTTAACCACTGCTAAGCCGAATCCTTGACCCTTCGCTTTAGTCGTAAACATTGGTGTGAACAATCTGCTTTTTACGCCTTCAGGGATACCAACTCCAGTATCCTTGACGATTATGACGACGTCGTCTGCTTTTCTGTAGGCGTGTATGGTTAGTTTTCCGCCTTTAGGCATGGCTTGAACAGCGTTATTAACCAGATTGTACACGATGCGGTTTATGAATGTGGAGTCAGCCACAACTTTTTTAGCCTCAGTCTCCACTTTAACGCTTGCTTTAACATTCTCAGGTAAATTATTCTTTGATAGCAAATCATCAATTATGAGTTTCAGGTCAGCTTCTTCTGAGCGCGGGCTAAGAGGTCGGGCAAAGTCTTGAAGGTCCGCCACAATCTTATCTATGTACTCAATGTTCTTTTCAATCTCTTGCAGACTGTCAAATGCATTCTTTTTCTCACCGCTTTCTGGAGTCGAAGCCAATTCTGTTTTAACTAAATAGACATCACTAGTTATAGCTTGCAACGGATTACGAATATCGTGTCCCACCATACCAGCTGTTGCACCTATGGCAGCTAAACGTTCGGCATCTTTCAGTTTTCTTGCACGTTCCTCCGCAAGAGCTTCCATATTAGCCGCGTACTCTTCAAGCTTAGATTGACCTTCCTGCAAAGCTTTTTCATTAATTATTCTTTGCATAGCCGTCGCCACTTGATCTGAAACAGTCTTCATTAAACCTAACTCATCACTAGTGTATGAAATGCGACTCCTTGTTCCAAATGAAAGCGTTCCAAGAACATGCCCCTGCGCAGATAAAGGATAACAAGCATACGCTTGAACGCCAAAAGACTTCACAAATTCAGTTCTAACATCAGGCGTATGTTGAATATCTTCAGCCACAATGCGTTGTCCACGTTGAGCTACGCACCCACATACAGCTTCGCCATAGTCTAGCCATTCAATCTTTTTTGCGTCCTCTTGCGGAATGCCTGCGTAAGCATTTAACCTTAACTTTCCAGTAGATTCATCAACAAGAAAGTTAAAGAAACAATCACACTTTAGATAATTCATCGCTGAAGTGCAAAGGTCATCAACGATAGTCTGCGGGTTATCTGAAGCAAGAAGCCTAGACGTTGAATCAGAAAGTAACTTGAACCTTTCAAAACTTTGCTGTAAATTGTCCTCTGCTTTCTTGCGTTCTGTGACGTCATTTGCATAAATATTTACGTAGCCTTCCAAGGTGATAGGCGCGAACAAGAGCGAAAATGTCTTTGTTTCAAAGGTTTCTTCAAGTTCAATTCTCTTATTGGATGCTAAAGCGTCGGCAACAACCCTGCTTATGTGTTCAGGTGCGCATTCGCCAACCTTGATATTCCACGTAGTAAACAAAGAGAGTCCGGCTTGGTTGCTATATAGGATTGTGCCTTTTCCGTCTATGCGAAATATGGGATTAGGATTCTCAGAAGGAAACTTTGCTAGGTTTTCAATTTTGCGCTCAGCTTTCTTGCGGTGGACAACATCTTCAACTAAACTCCATTTTTGACCTTGCTTTATCAGAGTGCCAACGTGATTCCGCTCCACATCAACAACATCGGTTCCGCTACAGTTCTTCAGGCAATAAGTGCATAGGGCAATCATCTTGTGCTTAGCGACCACAGCGTTTACTGTTTCCTCGTAGTCTGTGAATCTTCCCCAGAGATTCTGCTCAATCCAAAACGTGTTTCCACTAAGGCGCAAACCATCAAATCCACGTTGAATGGCATCCTTTTCTTTTTGAACCCATCCCTCCAAAACTATGTTGGGATCAAACTTGGCGCCCAACAGGTACCAATTATCATACGAGAGTATCTCGATCTGCCCCTTCCTAAAATATTCGTCCAAGTTAGGAAGAGCTTTGCTAAGCGCAGCTCTTGCTTCTTCCACTTCCAAAGGCGGAGATGTAACCCACAGGCAAAACTCGTTATTTCTCAAACCCTCCGCAAAATAAGGCACAAGAATATCAATTAGGTCTTCTTTGTTTTCGTAAAACTGGCAAAGGTGAGTGCCCCAAGGAACTTCCCCTACAAGAACAATGCCAAATCTGCGGAACCCGTCGTTGTTTGCCATAAAACAGACACTGTAATCCAAACGTAATAGCTACAAGGAATAAAAATCTTGTTCCCAAAAAAAATTTCAAATGAAAGATGAATGATTTCTTTATACCCCGCTGGTTTCACCCCAAACTTCTACAGCAAAGCTTGCAGGAACCCATGGACAGCCTCCCTGCTCTGAAACATCCTCACCAAACTTCTCCAAATGCGGAAAGGCTAAGATTGCACAAGAGTGAATGAGCGCAAAGGGCAGTCACGCCTAAAATTCTTTTAGTGACTTAGCGATTGTGGTGTCAATTTGTGACAACATTATTTTATATCTTCGGAATCGTAACCATCTATTGAGAAAGAAGAAAGAAGTAACTAAGAGCCCTGCTGTTGGGCGGGTCTGGCTGCCAATAAGAGGTAAGGTTCCCCCCTTTAGTTTTTTAAGCCTTATCGATGTTAGCACTCGGCTAAATCCGCCTAACCACCTTTTTGTCCTGTTTGAAGAAAAGCTTGAAAATATTTTTTTGCCCTGCATAGGGGACTCTATCGCATGCAGAAAGAGCGTTCTTATTTAAACGTCGATTTACTTTGGCACGAAGCTTCCTTACGATTAATATTGATAGTTCATAACGCTTTAGTATGTTTTCAGATTAATTTAACACCGTTTTCACAGAATACGTTGATGAAGGTTGGCTACAAAGATACGGGAAAAATCGGAAAAACGGAGGTCTCGATAGATGCAGAAGAACAAAACGCTTGAAAATTTCACTTTCCTATCGAATTTAATCGCCAATCCTGTGTGCGTTGTGGATGAAAGAGGGGTTTTCTTGGCAGTCAACCAAACTATAAGTCAAGTTCTTGGTTTCAGCAAGCAAGAACTGGTTGGAAAAAATATTGTGGATTTCGACTTTCTTGATCAAGAAAACAAGGGCATCCTTCTAAAAAACTTTGAGAAAAGGATGAATGGTCTTGACGTGGTGCCCTACGAGGTTAAAGTGACCGCTAAAAACGGTGAAATAAAGTTCTTTGAGGTAGAGGGGAAAAAAATTTGGTACGCAAACAAAAACGTTGACTTAATTGTCTTACATGACGTCACAGAACAAAAAAAGAAAACAGAGGAGAGAATTAGACTCTCAGAAGAGAAGTACAAGAACCTTTTCGAAAACGCGCCAGACGTTATCGCTACGGTCGATTTGACTGGAAAAGTAACTTCGGTAAATAAGGCCATCATGCGGTATGGCTTTAGAGAAAATGAAGTTTTGGGGAGCTCCATATTCAAGCTTTTTCCAATGGAATACAATCAAAAAGTGCTCTCAGGGCTTAAGGACACTGCCGCCGGAAATTCGGTTCAAGGCGAAATCGAAATATTAACACCAAATGGGAAGAAGAATGCAGAGTGCAATAGCAATCCTATATGGGTAAACGGCAAAATTGTGGGTTTTCAAACGATATTGAGGGACGTTACTGAACGCAAGAAAGCCGAGAAAGCACTCCGTGAGTCTGAGGAAAAACACAGGAAGCTGTTTGAAGAGTCTATGGATGCAATATTTGTGGCGGACGCCGCGACCGGCATATTAGTTGATTGTAACCCTGCCGCGTCAAAGTTGGTTGGCTGGCAGAAGTCGGAACTGGTGGGTCAACATCAATCCATCATTCATCCCAAAGAGCAAATAGAAGGAGGATTTTCAAGCGGTTTCAAAAAACATCTTAAAGACCCAACGAAAACTCTTGAAACGCAAGTTATGCAGAAAACAGGCGAAATCAAAGATGTTGCGGTCAAGGCTACTGTTTTTGAGCTGAAAGGCAAGCAGCTGATACAGGGAACATTCAGAGACATCAGCGAGAAGAAACAGGCCGAGCGGAAGCTAAAGAAGGCTGAACTTGTCCTTAGACAGGAGCGTAACATGTTGGAAGCGGTGACGGAGAACGTTGGCGCTGGACTCACCATAATCGGAAGAGACTACTGCATTCTCTGGACCAACAAAGTCATGAAAAAGATTAGAGGCATACCAGACTTAGAAGGCAGAACGTGCTACGCCACTTACAACTGCTTAGATACCGTTTGCCCCGAATGCGGCGTAAAAAAGGTCTTCGAGGGCAAAGAAATCGACTCTCGCGAGTTCTCGTTTTTCGACCGCGAAAAAGGCGTCACCCTCTGGGCCCAGCTTATCGCCACGCCGATCAAGGACAAAGACGGAAACGTAACATCCGCATTAGAGCTCGTGTTGCCAATAACCGAACGCAAAATGATGGAACAATCTTTGAAAAGCAGCGAAGAACGATTCCGCACCATCATGAACTCCGCATTAGACGCAATCATCGCGATAGATGATAAAGTGAACATTGTGGCGTGGAACCCAGCGGCCTCACGAATCTACGGCTACACACAAGAAGAAATAATCGGCAAACCCATTTCCACATTAATTCCCTTCAACCTCACTCAAACAGCAACACAAGAAATAAGAAGATTCGTAGAAGCCAGACCGAAAGACTCTATTGGAAACATCATAGAAACGGTGGGTGTAAAGAAAGATGGAACAGAATTTCCCGCTGAACTATCCTTTGCTAAAATGCAAATCAACGGAAAAAACCATGGGGTAAGCTTCATCAAAGATATCACTGAAAGAAAACAAGCCCAAAAGAAACAGCAAGACTACTCCAAAGAACTCGAAGAAACCGTGGTGCAACGAACCGCAGAGCTAAGGGCAATGCAAGATCGCCTTCTCAAAGCAGAAAGATTAGCTGCCATCGGTGAACTAGCAGGCATGGTTGGGCATGACCTGCGAAACCCGCTAACAGGCATCAAAAACGCAGCCTACTTCTTGAAAAAGAAGGGTACAAAAATTTCCGAAGCTCAAGCTAAAGAAATGCTTGAAATCATCGACAAAGCCATCGTTCACTCAAACAAGATTATCAACGACCTTCTAGACTATTCGAGAGAGATGCATCTTGAACTCACAGAATCCGCGCTACGAACGCTTTTAGATGACGCAGTGCGGATGATTCAAGTTCCAGACAGAATACAATTCCTAAACCATATTCTTGAAGACACCAAGATTAACATCGACGCTGATAAGATGATGCGCGTTTTCATAAACCTCATAAAGAATGCAGTAGACGCCATGCCTGAGAAGGGAACCCTTGAAATCACAAGCCACAAAACAAAAGACAACTTGGAAATCGCTTTCGCCGACACGGGCACAGGCATACCTGATGAGACTTTGCCCAAGATATTCTCGCCACTATTCACGACTAAAGCGCAGGGCATGGGCTTTGGCTTAGCCATATGCAAACGCATCGTAGAGTCGCACGGGGGCACGATAACGGTTTTTAAAACAGCAGTGAACAAGGGAACGACGTTCACAATAACTTTGCCTTTTAAACCTAAATTTGAGGTTAGAGGCGTAAAAACATCGATAATCATGCCAGAATCCTTGTTGTCGACGATGAGAACGTAAAAAACACCGTAAAACTCGAAAGATAATGGTGAAAGGTTACCCGTTAATGCAGATCGCATTGCTGCTTTGAACAAAAACGCTGGCGCCTACATCATTAAACCTGTTGATATTGAAAAGCTTCTGAACGCGCTGAAAGAACAGATGAAGTTGCAGGAAGACGAAAGAGAATTTACCGAACAAAAGGTAGCTTAATTTATCGAAACTCGAAAGGGAATTGCCGCTGCCCACGTGTAATCGACTCTTAATCAATTATTTAATGCATCAAATCCTGTGATTGTAACAGGACAGTCACAACTTCTTATACCTCACAAAACGCATTATGAAGCAGTCAAGGTTACGCCAAAAAGTAACTAAAAAATATCCAAGGTTACGCTGAAAAGTGATGTAAACAGGCTTTGCATCAAAAAACGAGAGACTGCTGATACATGAATTTTGTTTTATCGTGAAGTTTCATATTGGAGAAAGCAAACTTGAAAGCGATTGAAAAAGATACACTGATCGATGAGCGGATCATGGAAAAGCAAGTCAAGACTTTTTTAGATATAGTAATTTTAGCCTTGTTGAATAGGCGGTCAATGCACGGCTACAAAATTTTGGCTACCATCCACAGAGAATTAGGTGTTTTGCTCAGCCCAGCTTCGCTATATCCTCAACTCCACCTCTTAAAGGAAAATAAACTGATAGAACCAAGTTTTGACAATGGAAAAACAATCTACAGCTTGACCCCTAAAGGAAAAGAAATATTCGAAAAAAAATTCAACGCCTATAACTTATCTTTCCAAATAATGAATAAAGTCATAAAAAACCGCGCAGAAATTTCTTAACCTCATCCTAAAAAGGCTCGTGAGTTACGACCAATAGACTAATTCAAAAAAAAGAAAAGGAAAGATGGGCAGGAAATCCATAAAAACCTTTTTAAATGCATTCTGTAATCCTATTTTCCGACACCACATGATACCTAAATACTTCTTTCTAACAAAGGGAGTTGGCAAACATAAAGAGCAACTCCAATCTTTTGAATTAGCCCTCAGAGACGCAGGCATACAAATGTGCAACTTGGTTAGCGTTTCAAGCATTGTACCACCTGGATGCGAACAGCTCCCGCGCGACAAGGGCTTGAAAATGGTGCAGTCAGGCGAAATCACCTTCGTTGTCATAGCTAGAAACTCAACCAACGAACCGCATAGGCTTGTTGCATCATCCATCGGCATAGCTATTCCATCAGGCAAAAACCAGTACGGCTACCTCTCAGAACACCACTCTTACGGTCAAACCGACGAGACAGCAGGCGACTACGCAGAAGACTTAGCAGCAACAATGCTTGCAACAACCATGGGCATCCAATTTGACCCCGAAACAGCATGGGACGAACGCAAACAACTCTTCAAAACCACAGGGCTAATCATCAAAACAGCCAACATAACCCAGTCAGCAGCAGGAGACAAAAACGGCTTATGGACAACAACCGTCGCAGCAGCAGTTTTCGTTCCAGAAAACAACAAACCCAAAGAATAATCATCATTTTTTCTAATTCACCTTTTAAAAAGATACTTCTGTAACCGCATGCAAAGATTATTTTTGAACTGACGGGAGAAGGACATCGCACTTTTGAGTTAATTTTCATGCAATAGTGCACATACCGAGAGGAATACCCGTATTAGACAGAGAAACTCATCAACAAATACTAGGTACCTCTCCCTCATTTAGCCACTAATTTTTCGTTATCGAAATCGACCCGTTTCTATGGGCTCAAATCACCGTTCTTTCTGGTTGAAGAACGTTTCCAGCTTTGCGTTTTCACTTTTCTTGAGAACTTCAGCACAGGTTTTCGGGTCTAGCGGCTTGTACTCCAATCCAAGCGTAGCCAGCATTCTCTGCACGTCCTTGCCGAGGCTGGGGGCAACCAATACAGCACGGACCTCGCGGTTAACCTTGGCTTTGATGGGTTCAATGTACTTTGCCAGTTGCAGCGCAGCCTCTTTCGATGCGGTTTTGCGTTTAACTTCAACTATGACGAGTTTGCCGTTTTTGTCTTCACCGTAGATGTCCACGAAACCTGGCTCAACTTTTTTCTCCCAGCTGATCGGTTTGAAACCCTCTTCGAGAAGCTCAGGCTTCAGAAGAATCGCACGATGCATGTCGTCTTCGCTTGCATGTAAAAGAAAATCTCCTGAATCTGACAGGTCAAGCGCAGAAACCATATAGACTCTGTCGAAGGTTACGCGGACGCTTTCACGTGGCTTCTGCCGGATCCCCCGAATCTCAAGCTCGTCATCTTTGACTTGGACGTGGAAGATGCTGCCTGCAGGTTGCCAGTTGACTGGTTCATATCCGATTGGGCGGTGAACAAGAAGCGAGCCGTCGGCTTTGATGATTAAAATGCGTTCGCCAGATTCAAGAGTTGAACTTGCCCTGCCAGCATAGTTTACTTCGCATGCGCCTGCAACGATAAGGGTTCTTCTCTGGGCGAAGGTTTTCTCGATTAGTTTGGCGGCTTCTGCAAGTGTTGGTCGTGTAAGGACAGAGTTTTTGTCTGGTTGTTGCAATTTGTTTTCAGCCAACTATTTTAGTCAGGCTTTGGGTAGATAAGATTTCTTGAAGGAACCCCGAAGTGACAGGCTGGAAAGACAAGCGCAAGGTAATGCAACGTTACGATTTAACAGCTGAAATGTATGAAGAGCGATATGCTCAAGAACAAAAGGCAAAATACAGGGCAGCATTGGAAAACGTCAACGTAGCCGACTGCGCGGTTTTGGACGCCGGATGCGGCTCAGGCTTGTTTTTCAGCTACGCGGCAGCAAAGGCAAAGGTACTGGTGGGCGTTGATGTTTCACGCAAACTCTTGCTTAAAGCTAAAGAACAAGCGCATGCTTTTCAGAATGTGTTGGTTTTGCAGGCTGACGCTGACCACTTACCTTTTAGAGAAGCATTTTTTGACGTTGGTTTCGCGTTCACGGTGCTTCAGAACATGCCAGAGCCCTCTGAAACATTAAAGGAGTTAAAACGGGTTGCCAAACTTGGCGGCAAGGTTGTGGTGACTGGGTTGAAGAAGGCTTTTGCGCTCAATGCATTCATGGATGTTCTTGATAGCTCTGGTTTGAAGATAGTTTCTTTTGTTGATAATGAAGATTTGAAGTGTTATGTTGCTGTGTTAGGCGCTTAGCATTTTAAGTTTCCTACGTTGCTATGGTTAACTCTGATGAAAAATTTGAGATGAAGGATACAGAACCGCTTGACCCCCGAAATTAGGAGAAAAAGGGGAATGCAGGCCCCTTGAACAAGTATGTGGGTTAAGTGGTTCTGAGCGGGTAACTCCACGCCATTACTGAGATAATAGTTTTCTTCGGCATATTTTTTTGTACGTCTCCTCAGGATGCACACAGCAGTTATTAACGAAAAATAACAGCGATACAACCGAAGAAGCAATAGACCCGTTTTCTCGCCGTCCAAAAAGGTTTAATCATGCGTGCTTACGAGAACAATTTAGCTTAAACATGTCAAATTGTTTTAATAAGACGCTTTTCCATTAGATACGAACGCTCAATTTGAGGCTAAGAAAGGTTAATGTTAATCCAAGAAGTTATACTTGAAAATTTCATGAGTTACGAGTACGCTAGGGTACCGTTTAAACAAGGCGTAAACGTAATCGGTGGACCCAACGGGGCAGGAAAATCCTCACTCCTGCTAGCAATATCGGTCGGGTTGGGACAATCGTATACTGAACGCTCAAGAAAACTCAGCGATTTAATCAGGTGGGGACAAGATCAGGCGCGGGTAACGCTTATTTTAGATAACAGCAAACAAGGAAACAAGCGTCCAGTGCCAAAATATCAAAAAGACCAACTTTTCCTAACCCGTGTTTTGCGCCGTGACGGTAAATACGGGTTTGAGCTTGAAAACCGAGCTGTCGGCAAGCAAGATGTTGAACGGTTACTCGGCAGGTTCGGCGTTGACCCAGACAACATGCTCATCATCATGCATCAGAACATGGTGGAACAATTCACCGTGCTGAGCAACACGGAAAAACTTCGTATGGTTGAAGAAGCAGTCGGCTTAGAACCGTTCCGCGAAAACGTCCTGCAAGCAAAAACAAAACTTATGCGAATTCTCACACAAGAAGAATCCGTAGGCAAGCTTTTAGAATCAGCCCAGCAAACGCTCAATTACTGGCGTGAACAATACGATAAATACCAAGAAAAAAAGCAACTTCAGATTAAACGCAGATTTCTGGACCGAGAATTAACTTGGGCAGAAGTTGAAAGACGGGAAAGCATAGTTAAAAGCTTGCAATCAAATCTAAACAAAAACCAAGACGCATTAAGCAAAATCGAAGGGGAAAAGCAAGCAATAACCAACCAGCTAAACGGTCAGCAGAAACAGCAGGAAACGCTAAAACAAGAAGCAAGAACATCATTTGATGAACGATTAAGCCTTGAACACCAAATCGCCCAAAACCAATCCGCACAATCATTGATTCAACAGTTGCTTGAAGAAACACAAACGTTGGCGCAAGCAATTCAGAACAACCAAAGCCAACTTAAGCTGCTTAGAAGCGAAAACCTCAAAGAAATGCTGAGAACCTCGCAGCAGCAAATCATCAAGGCTAGCGAGCAAGTTAAAGAAAACCAAGCAAAAATGCTCAATCTGGAAGAGTCAGCTGACAAGGTCACAGGCGAAGTGTTAGAGAAACGAGTAAACCTTGCCCTGCTTGAGTTTAAACGTGCAAACGCAATCGTCGACCTAAAAGATATTGAAAAGTCGCTGAGGGAAGCCGAAGAAAACCTAAAGGCAACAATTCTTAAGGCTCAGCAGTCGGGTGAGCGAATAGCAGTCCTAAAAAGCGCCTCCGAAATCCAAGACGAAATCAGCTTAACAGAAGGGCATTTAGCAGCTCTCGCTGACGTGTCAGAGGACATAGAACGCCAGTATGAATCCTACTCGAAACTTTACTTAGAGCTAAAAGAAAAAGCGCAGCTCGTAGCCGAAAACCGCGAGAAAACCCTTGAAGAAGTCAAAACCAGACTGCAATCATGGCGAAC
>Ga0326727_10006720_pt1 | contig 31208 bp, 28 predicted proteins | sample MB2enrmetagenome_FD_207643 | JGI IMG/M metagenome (GOLD analysis project Ga0326727, IMG submission 207643) | Lab enriched peat soil microbial communities from McLean, Ithaca, NY, United States - MB29MY | ecosystem: Environmental > Terrestrial > Soil > Wetlands > Peat | place: USA: New York... | reverse complement strand
GGGCTTTGCCCCCTGGACCCCCACCAAGGGCAAGCCCTTGGAACCCATCACTTTTTCTACCTGCCCTCCATCGGGGGTATTCCCCATTCCGCCTCATAGCGCGCCCGCTCGGCCCGAAGCCGGAGCATGCTGGCTTGGGCATACCCCTCCAACGCGAGGCGCACGAGCACCGGCGCCAGCTGCGCCATGAGCCAGCCGGCGGCCTGCGCGGCCCAGCAGCCGCCAAGCACCGCCGGGTCAGATGCCGCGGTGACCGCCCCCGCCACACCCTGGCCGGCCTGCCACAGGGCCACCACCGGGCCGGCCGCCGCCGCCGCGCCGCAGAGCAGCGTCACCCGCGCCGATGGCCGGCCGGGCTCGCGCTCCAGCAACCAGGCCCCGATGCCCGGCACCAGCAGCAGGCCGGCGAGCACCGAGCTGGGCGTCGCCAGGGTCACCGCCGCCCCGCAGGCAAGCCCCTGCAACCACACCGCCGCCCCGGGGCCGCGCGACGAGCGGCCGGCCGCCCCGGCGCTCACGATAACACCACCGCGACGGCGGCCACGGTCACCGCCATCATGGCCACCCCCAGCGCGGCCTCATGGCCGATCCGCCGCGCGGCCTCGCCGCGCATCTCGGCCCCGCCGGCCAGGGCCGCCAGTTCGGCGTCGATCCGCTGCACCGCCTCGCAGGCATGCTGAAAGCCCCGCGCATCGGCGGCCCTGGCCGCCGCGTTCTCCAGCAATGTCAGCATCGGCATCAATTGCCCCGCCTTGGCAATCTCGGCCAGAGAGCTTTCAAGCGCCTCGCGCCGCGACCGGTTCCGCCAGGCCGCCAGAGCCGGCGCCGCGTGTTCGGCCAGCCAGCCGGCCAGCCCCGGCAAGGGGCCGCTTTGCAACCGGCTTTGCAACCCGGCCAGCAGGCGCAACTGGATCATCATCGCCTGCTCGGACGTTTCGGCATCCGCCAGCCCATCCAGTTCGCCCTCGAAGCGCTGGTCATAACGGGCGATGATGAAGGCGGCGATCTCCCGGTCCACCGGCCGCTCGCGACGCGCCTCGGGACGGGCGGCCGCCGCCTCCATCGCCGGCAGCAAATCCTGCAACCGCGCCACCAGGTGGCCGGCGAGCATCGGGCTGCTGCAGGGCAAAAGCGGATTGAGCGCATAACGCAGGCGCGGCAGCCCGCCGCTCCAGCCGCGCTGGCGCATCAGGCCGCGGCGCTGCCGGGCTTCCACGCGCACCAAAGTCGGGTCGGCGCGCTCGGGCCGCATCACCCCCCAGTAGCCGGCCGCCTCGGTGCCCACCAGATCGGCCAGCCGCTCGGCCAGCAGCGTGCCGGCGGTGCCTCCCATCGCGTCGGCCGCGGCCAGTGCGGACCCCAGCCCGTCCGGCCACAGCGCCACGCCGCGCCAGCATAGCGGTGCCAGCGGGTCCAATGTCGCCACCGCGCGCATCGTCAGCAGGCCGTCGGCACGCGCCTCGTCGGTCGTGCCGTCGAATCCCCGCTGCCGCACCGCCTCCTCCAGCCGTACCGCCAGCGCCGGATCGCCGAGGCTGCGGCGCAGCCACCGGTCCACCATGCCGCTGCGCAACAGGCCCGCCCCCTCCGCCGGTTCGGTGGCGATTGCGTGGGCCAGCGTGCGCGCATCCCAGACCGGGCCACCGGCCACCTCCAGCGGGCGCTGCCCCCGGCGCAGTGGCCGTGCCGCCAGCCGGCGCGCCCGGGCCGCCCCGGGATCGGCCAGCAAAGCGGGCGGCGGGCGATGCTCGGGATCCTCAGCCAGCATGCCGCGCGCCAGATCGGTGATCACCGGCGGCAGGCGGTCCTCGCCCACCAGCGCGGCATAGCTGCCGAGCGCCAGTTTGCGCCGCAGGATGGCGGTGGCATCCAGCCCCTCCATCGGCAGCCGGCCAAGCGCCAGCACCACCAGCACCACGCCGAGGGCATAGACGTCGTCGGCGATCGTCCCGTCGCCCCGCCCGGCGGGCAGGCACATGGCTGAATAGGGAGGCTCGAACAAGGCCGGCTGGTGCTGCGCCGGCGGGGCCGACCAGGCGGCGCCCAGTACCACCGAGGCGCCCGGACCGACCCGGAAGAGGTTGTCGAGCCGGATGGCGCGATGGGTAACCCGCCGCTTCTCCAACTCCTCCAGAACCATGGCGGCGGGTTGCAACACGCTTTCCAGCAGTTCGGACTCGCTCCAGGGACGCAGCGCGCCGGCCAGCGACGGGCCGGGCGGCGCGCCGGACACCACGAACCAGGCCGGCACGCCTTGCGGCCCGCGTGCCCGCCCGTGAGCCAGCGGCGCCAGCAGCCCCTCATCGGTCCAGCCGGCCAGCGCGTTCAGTGCCATCGCCCGCGGCGGCGCGCCGGGCAGCGACTGCACCGCCATCAGCGCGCCGCCTGCCTGTGCGCGACGGTCGGCCACGCCGAACGCCGGCACCCCGCCGCCGGCATCCGGCAATGGCCGCGCCAGATCGACGGCATAGGCGCCGCCGATCAGCAGGCTCGGATCGTCCGGGGTCGGGGGGGCGGCCATGATTATGCTCCGGATACCTCCGCCGGCATCTTGGCCCCGCGCGAGTTACCGGAGTGCGAACGACCCCGCGTCCAGACTCAAGCCCGCCGGTCGACCGCGCCGCCGTCGGTCAACATCGCGTGCGCGGCCGGTCGCAACCCTCGCCGGAAACCGGCATGGCAAGTGCTACGATAACATCGCGCCAAACCTGCCAAGCGGATCGCACCTTTATTCAATATTAGGTCCAACCATTTTCTTGATAAACTTACCGGATCGTGACGCTTGCGATCGGCAACGGTTACACCGAAATATTCTCTAAAGTAATGGGTTCCGAGGGCCAATGGCCCTTGGTGGGTCCAGGGCGAAGCCCTGGTGGGGTCCGGGGCACCGCCCCGGATTTCTTCCGGGCCTGCAGAAGCCGCGTCGTTTACCTGATCTCCGCCGCCGGCCTGACGGCCTCGCCGGCAGGCGGCACGCGCGTCGGGGCCAACAGCATCCAAAGCAAGCCCAGCATCGCGACCACGGCGATGGCCAGGACGAAGCGGAACCACATGATTTCGTCTCCCGGTTTCGGCACGGCCAGGGCCGGAGAAAGGGTCACGCCTCGCGAGGGTCCAGCTGGGCGCGGGCGCACACGGCCTGCACGGCGTTCAGCAGATCGACCCGGGCGAACGGCTTGGCCAGCACCGCAACGCCGGGCAACCGCCCGGCGGCCAGCGCCAGTTCAGCGGCGACCGCGGTGATGACCACGGCGGCCAGGCCCGGGCGCAGGCCGGCGACGCAGCGCACCAGTTCCAGCCCGTTCATGCCGGGCATGGCGTAGTCGGTCACCAGCAGGTCGAGCGGTTCGCCGCCGCGCAGGATCTCCAGCGCCGCCTCGGCGCCATCGGCGCGCACCACATCGTAGCCGTCCGAGCGCAGGAAGGCGCCGACCACCACCAGCATATCCGGTGCATCATCGACCAGGAGGGCCCGCCTGGGCCGCCCCGCCGGTACCGACGGGGCCGAAACAGTGACCGCTTGCGGCCTGAACGGCGAGGGCGGACGAGGAGTGCTGTGGCTGGCCAGTTCCTGAGCCATGGTGACCAGCAGGCGCCGCGCCGCGCCGTCGGGAACCCGGGCGAACGAACTCACCAGAGCCGGCATATGCGGATCCCGGAACAGCAAGGCGAGCAGCGTGTCGGGCCATTGGTCGCTGTCATCGACGCCGTACAGCCAGCCCAGCGGGGCATCCAGCGCCACCGCGATGCGCAGCAGGGTAGATGCGGAAATCGCGTCCGCCCCGCTTTCGTAGCGACGCAGTTGCGACACCCGCGTGTCGATGGCGGCGGCAAGCTCGCTTTTCGACATCCCGGCAACGCGCCGGGCGAAACGCACACGGTCGGCAAGGGAGCGGTCGAATGGCCCCAGATGGCACCCGGCCATGGTCGGGAACTCCTCAGCTTCGGCCGGCATCGGGCCGTAAATGATCGGAACATCCGACGAACATCGCGTGAACGTGCGTCCTCGCCGGCCCGGGAACTATAGAGCAGGATAGTTTTCTGACGAGTTTACCGCAAGCACCTTGGTCCGTGCAGTTTTGTTTCCTCAGCTTCCCTGTCATCCGACGATCTGCATACGTATGTATTTGCACGCGGCCGCCTCTGGTTTCTCCATCGGAGCAGACAGGCTGGCACGGCTCCGCTACGGCGCGCATGACCGCCCCGCCAGAGTGGTGACATCGTTGAGCATGGCAACAAAATGGGGCGCTGCCCCAAAGTCGGGCAAGGGCTTCGCGTCCTTGGTCCGCGTCGCACCCAAAGCCCCCAGGGGCCATTGGCCCTTGGAAGCCATTACTTAAGAAATGCTGATCCGGGGACCACGACCCCCTGGAAGGGTACGGAGCAACACCCGCATTATGGCCGGCTTACGCCGACGGCCAGCCAACACCGGGCATCCGCCAGATCAACCGAACGTTCGTCGAGCAGAAAGTTCCGGGTGCCGCTGGAATGGCACCCGGAACGTCCCAAATCCCGGCTTGGATCAGGCGAGCTTGAGGTTGGTGGCTGCGGCCTTGCCGCGCTCCATGGCGACATCGTAGCTGACCTTCTGGCCCTCGTTGAGGCCGCGAAGCCCGGCTGCCTGGACCGCCGTGATATGCACGAACACGTCCTTGCCGCCATCCTGAGGCATGATGAAGCCGTAGCCCTTCGTGGTATTGAACCACTTGACAGTGCCGATAGCCATAGCTGCGTCGTACTCCGCTGCAAGCGCCGCGCAACAGCGCGCGACGCGGACAACCGGGCCTTTGGACGTCTTGAAGGCACCCGACGGTACGGAAGCGCAGCAAGCCAAGCCAAAATGCGATTGCGAGGGCAGCATGACCCGAAACAGGGAGCGGAGTCAATTACCCGATGCTCGACGGCGCAAGGCCGGCAGCCTGTCAAAATTCTGGACCAGCTTCGGACAAAAGAGAAGCATCGAGCGCCGAATTTCCCCGGCCGCAGGATTAAAACGGCGTAGGGCGGAGCCGGTCTCCCGGCTCCGCCCCCATTCCCGGCCTGAAAAGCCCGGCTCAGAAATCCATGTCGCCCATGCCGCCCATGCCGCCGCCCGGCGGGCCGCCGGCCGGAGCCTTCTTCTCCGGCCGCTCGGCGATCATGGCTTCGGTGGTCACCAGCAGACCGGCGACCGAAGCCGCGTCCTGCAGCGCCGTACGAACCACCTTGGTCGGGTCGATGATGCCGGCCTTCACCAGGTCCTTGAACTCGGCGGTCTGGGCGTCGAAGCCCCAGTCGTAGTCGTCCTTTTCGAGCACCTTGCCGGAAATCACCGCGCCGTCCTCGCCGGCATTCTCGGCGATCTGGCGCAGCGGCGTCAGCGAGGCCTTGCGCACGATCTCGATGCCGAAACGCTGGTCGTCGTTATCGGCCTTCAGCTTGGCCAGCACATGGCTGGCACGGGCCAGCGCCACGCCGCCACCCGGCACGATACCTTCCTCGACCGCCGCACGGGTCGCGTGCAGCGCGTCATCGACGCGGTCCTTGCGCTCCTTCACCTCGACCTCGGTGGCGCCGCCGACGCGGATCACCGCCACGCCGCCGGCCAGCTTGGCCAGCCGCTCCTGCAGCTTTTCGCGGTCGTAGTCCGAGGTGGTCTCCTCGATCTGCGCCCGGATCTGGCCGCAACGGCCCTGGATATCGCTTTTTTTGCCGTTGCCTTCGACGATCGTGGTGTTCTCCTTCTCGATGATCACCTTCTTCGCCTTGCCGAGCATGGCAATGGTGACCGTCTCAAGCTTGATGCCCAGATCCTCGCTGATCACCTGGCCGCCGGTCAGGATCGCGATATCCTCCAGCATGGCCTTGCGGCGATCGCCGAAGCCCGGCGCCTTCACCGCCGCGACTTTAAGGCCGCCGCGCAGCTTGTTGACCACCAGCGTCGCCAGCGCCTCGCCTTCCACGTCCTCGGCGACGATCAGCAGCGGCCGGCCGCTCTTCACCACTTCCTCCAGCAACGGCAGAATGGGCTGCAGACCGGACAGCTTCTTCTCGTGGATCAGGATCAGCGGCTGGTCGAGTTCGGCGATCATCTTCTCCGCATTGGTGATGAAATACGGCGAGACATAGCCGCGGTCGAACTGCATGCCCTCGACCACATCGAGCTCGGTCTGGATGCCCTTGGCCTCCTCGACCGTGATCACGCCCTCGTTGCCGACCTTCTGCATCGCCTCGGAAATCATCCGGCCGATATCGGCTTCGCCATTGGCCGAGATGGTGCCGACCTGGGCGGTTTCGGCCTGCGTCGTGATCTTGCGGGTGCGCTTCTTGAGCTCCTCGACCAGTGCCACCACCGCCTTGTCGATGCCGCGCTTGAGGTCCATCGGGTTCATGCCGGCGGCCACAGCCTTGGCGCCCTCGCGCACGATCGACTGCGCCAGCACGGTAGCCGTGGTGGTGCCGTCGCCGGCCAGGTCGTTGGTCTTGCTGGCCACTTCGCGCACCATCTGCGCGCCCATGTTCTCGAACTTGTCGGCCAGTTCGATTTCCTTGGCGACGGTCACGCCATCCTTGGTGATGCGCGGCGCGCCGAAGCTTTTGTCGATGACCACGTTGCGGCCCTTGGGGCCGAGCGTCACCTTCACCGCATCAGCGAGAATATCGACACCGCGCAGCATCCGGGCGCGGGCATCGCTACCGAAACGAACGTCCTTGGCAGCCATATGATCGGTTTCCTTTGTTAAAACTGGTCGGCAGGTTCAGCCAACAGGGGACAGCGAGCGGCCTAGGCGGCCTTCTTCTTCGCCACGCCACCCTCGATGATGCCCATGATGTCGGACTCCTTCATGATCAACAGGTCCTCCCCGTCGATCTTGACTTCGGTGCCCGACCACTTGCCGAACAGCACATGGTCACCCGCCTTCACGTCGAGCTCGACGATTTGGCCTTGCTCGTTACGCGCGCCCGGGCCGACCGCCACGATCTCGCCCTCCATGGGCTTCTCTTTGGCGGTGTCGGGGATAATGATGCCGCCGGCGGTCTTTTCTTCGGCATCGAGCCGCCGGACCACGACCCGGTCGTGCAGAGGACGGAATTTCATGCGGATCGCTCCTGGATGTCGTCTTGGGGAAGATGGTTCCTGGGGAACTCGCAGTCGGCGGGACCGCTGTTAGCACTCCCCCCGAACGAGTGCCAACGATCTAGGCGCTGCCGCCGCCGAAGTCAAGCGCCCGGCAGCACTCTTCCGTGATGAGTGATAATCATCTGATAACGTTCACTTTCCCCTTGCAGCCCCGGGCCCGCCTTATGTCATGCTGCCCTAACCCTGGCAGCAGACCCGGGCCCCTGCACCTCAGAACCACTTGCAGGGAAACTCAAAGGAAACCGCCACACATTGCGTTAACGAAAGGCTCACATCAGGCACGGAGGCGTGAATGGCTGTCCAGACCCATTTCCAGAAGCAGCTTCAGGGATACCGGCTGACCACGGCGGAAATCCTCTATCACCTGCCGGACCATCCCGCGGTGCTGCAATCCTATATCTGGCAGGAACTCGACATCGCACCGCGCTTTCCTGCGCTGCATAAATTCCTCGACTTCTGGAGCCGCGAAATCGAGGGCAAGCTGCATTCCGTGCGGGTCGCTTCGGTCGATCTGATCCAACCGGCCCGCTGGGGGCACGCGGCGCACATGATGTATCTTCACTGACCACGCCTCCCGGCCCCGGCGCCGGCAAGCGGGCTTGCGGGAAGGCCACGGCTGCGGCATCCCTGTGCCCATGGGGATATCGCAGCCCGACTCCGCGGAGGCGCCGGTCGCCGCCGTCGTCATCGCCGTCCTGAACGAAGCCGCCAATGTCGCGCCGGTCTGCGCCGAGCTGATGCCGGTGCTGGCCGCGCTCGGCCGCTGCGAAGTGCTGTTCGTGGACGACGGCAGCACCGACGCCACCGCCGCCGAAATTGCCCGCCAGCAGCAGACCAACCCCGCCATCCGGCTGCTGCGCCACGACCGCCCATGCGGGAAAACCGCGGCGCTGCGTACCGGCATCGCCGCCGCGCGGGCGCCCTGGATCGCCACCATGGACGGCGACGGCCAGAACGACCCCGCCGACCTGCTGCGTATGCTGGCACTCGGGCGCAACGCCACCCGCAGCCAGGCCGGCAAACCGGCCCCGCTGATCGCCGGTATCCGCAGGCGGCGCAGCGACAGGCTCTCGCGGCGCATCGCCACCCGCATCGCCAACGGCTTTCGCCGCGCCGTGCTGGGCGATGCCTGCCCCGACACGGCCTGCGGCATGAAAGTGTTCCGGCGCGACGATTTTCTCCGCCTGCCGGCTTTCGAGGGCATGCACCGGTTCCTGCCCGCCCTGTTCCAGCTTTATGGCCATGAAACGGTCTGCTGCCCGGTCGGCCACCGCGCCCGCCTGACCGGACGGTCGAAATACAGCAATTTCGGCCGCGCCCTGGCCGGGCTGGCCGACACCGCCGGGGTGGTGTGGCTGCGCGCCCGAACCCGCCTGCCGGCCGTGGTGCGCGAGGAGGCGCCGCCGCTCCGGGTGCGGGAGGAAGCGTTGTCTTCATGATGCCGGGCCTGAATAACCGGGGCGCTGCCCCGGACCCCGCCAGGGGGCTTTGCCCCCTGGACCCCCACCAAGGGCAAGCCCTTGGAACCCATTCCTTAAGTAATGGGGTCAAGGGGGCCACCGCCCCGTCGCGCCGCAAGGCGCGCTCCGCGCTGGGGCGGGTCCAGGGCAGCGCCCTGGCCTTACTTCTCCTAAAATTCCTCACCGCCGTCCGCGCCCGCCTCATCACCCATCGCCGCCCCCTGCTGCTGGCAGCGATCGCGATCGCCATGCTGTGGCCCGGCATCACCCGCATCCCGCCGCTCGACCGCGACGAATCGCGCTACGCCCAGGCCACCGCCCAGATGCTGGAAACGGGCAATTACGTCGATGTCCGCTTCCAGGAGGCACCGCGCTACCTCCAGCCCGCCGGCATCTACTGGCTCCAGGCCGCCGCCGTCTCGCTGTTGAGCACACCGGACCAGCGCCAGATCTGGGCCAACCGTGTGCCCGGCGCCCTCGCCGCGGTGGCGTCGGTGCTGCTGACCTGGCGCATCGGCACGGTGCTGTACGGCCCCACCGCCGGTTTCGCCGCCGGGCTGCTGCTGGCGCTCTCGGTGCTGCTCGGCGTCGAGTCCCGGATGGCCACGATCGACGCCACCCTGCTCGCGGTCATCCTGGTGGCGCAGTCGGCGCTGCTGGAGGTCTGGCGCCGCCGCGACGACCCGCCGTCATGGGTGGCGCCGCTGGTGTTCTGGGCCGCCAACGGCGCCGGGGTGATGCTGAAGGGGCCGGTGATCCTGCTGGTCACCGGCGGCACGCTGCTGGGCCTCGCGGTCGCCGAGCGGCAGGCACGCTGGATGCTGGCGCTGCGGCCACGGCTTGGCAGTGCCGTGATGCTGGCGATCGTGCTGCCCTGGATGGTCGCCATCGCCTGGGTCAGCGGCGGCGCGTTCTTCGACGCGTCGCTGGGCCATAACTTCCTGGGCAAGGTTGCCCAGGGCCAGCAGGCGCACGGCCTGCCCCCCGGCACCTATCTGGCGCTGTTCGTGCTGACATTCTGGCCGGGTTCGCTGTTCGCCGCGCGGACGCTGCCCTTCCTGTGGTCCACCCGGCGCGCACCCGAAACGCGCTTCCTGCTCGCCTGGATCGTGCCGACCTGGGCGGTGTTCGAGGCAGTCGCGACAAAACTGCCGCACTATGTGCTGCCGACCTACCCGGCCATCGCCCTGCTGACCGCCGGTGCCTTGTGCGTCCCTCCCGCGGAATGGGGCCTCGGCCCGGCCGGCCGCGCGATCAGCCGCGCCTATGGCGGGATCTGGCTGGCCACCGGCCTTGCGCTCGCGGCGGCCGGACCGGTGCTGCTGCTGTGGCTGGCGCATCGTCTGGAGCCGGTGGCGGTGCTGGCTGCCCTGGTGGCCGGGCTGCTGGCGGTGCATGCCGCGCGCCAGGCCAGGAAGCCGGCGCCGCGCGCCGCGCTGGCCTGCGCCGGGGCATCGGCGCTGGTGATCTCGCTGTCCGCGTACCTGCTGGTGCTGCCCGGGTTGCAAACGATCTGGCTGAGCCCGCGCATCGCCGCCGCCGTGAAGAACCTGCGGCCCTGCCCGGACAGCGTGCTGGCCTCGGCGTCCTATGCCGAGCCGAGCCTGGTCTATCTGGCCGGCCGCGACACCAAACTGATCGGGCCGGCCCAGTCCGCCGACTTCCTGCACGACTCGCCCGCCTGCGGGCTGGCGCTGATCGACGCCAGGGACACCGCCGCCTTCCTCGGCCGCGCCCGCGCGCTGGGCCTCGCGCCGCGGCCGCTGACGCGCATCGACGGCATCAGCTACTCGACCGGCCGCCGCCTGGCGCTGACCCTCTACGCCGCTTCGCCCCCGGTTTCGCCCTCTGGCGGGGCGCCGAAGCCGTAGCCGTCGCGCAGCCGGCGCCGCAGCCACAGACCGATCGCCGAGCAGACCACCAGCAACCCGGCCGCCACCCCGAGCAGCAGCCCCTGCCCCACCTGCATGCCCGCGCCAAGCAGGGCGAACACCAGGCTTTGCGGCACGTAGCCGACCGCCGATCCCAGCAGGAACGGCCCGGCCGCCACCGCGGAGACGCCGGCCGCCAGGGTCAGCAGCAGGTTGTTCCCCACCGGCAGCAGGCGCAGCATCAGCGTGACCGAAAACGGATGGGCGGCCAGGAAGCGGTCGACACCAGCCGCCCGGCCCTGCAGCCGCGGCTGCACCCAGGCGCGGGCGGCCAGACGGGCCCAGGCGAAGCTGGCGGCGCAGCCCAGCGTGGTCGCCGCCACCGCCAGCAGAGTGCCCGCCCACAGCCCGAAGCCGGTCCCGGCGGCATAGGCCACCACCTGACGCGGCACGCCCAGGAAACACAGCGCCGCGCCGGCGGGCAGGAAGGCCAGTTCGGCGATATCGCGATGCCGCAACACCAGCACGGCCAGCGCGCCGGCCGGATCGATGCCGAGCCGCGCCAGCGCATAGTTGCCGCCCAGCAGCACCGCCAGCGGCAGCATCGGGCGCCACAGCGCGGCCAGGGAGTCGGAGAGCCGGAAGGCCGGCAGGGAGCGTGCGATCATCTCCGAGCGGCTAGCATCGCCGGCGGGGCGCCGGCAACCGCCCCCGGCGAAGCGGCCACGGCTATTTCGTCCGGCTGCACTGTTGAGGCCGCACCGCGCCCTATATGGAAGGGCATGTGTTTCCACCTCCGGGATGTCCACGCCGCCGGCGATGCCGCGCCCGAACCGGCGCTCGACCACAGCCGGGTGGCGGCATCGCGCGGTGCCGGCGGCCCGGACGCCGACCCCCTGCCCGACCACAGGCCGCGGCCGGGCGACGTGGCCGTCGCCGTGTTCGGCGCCGATCTGCGCCTGCTGGCCCATACCCCCCCGCTGGCCGCACTGCTCGGCCTGACCGCCCGGCAGGTGGTGGCCGGCCAGACCCTTGCCGCCCTGCTGGGCCAGGTGACCGAAGCGGTGCCCACGCCGCCCTGGGCGCTGCACCGCCGCAGCCCGGACGGCCGCCGGCTCGACCTGGCCGCCGAGCCGCTGTCCGATGGCGGCTGGTCGCTCACCGTGATCGATGCCACCGCCGCCGCCACCGCCGTCGAGGCCCGCAAGCAGGCCAAGGCGCGATTCCTCACCGCCATGAACCACGAGTTGCGCACCCCGCTGAACGCCGTGATCGGCTTCGCCGAGACGCTGGCGCACGACGCCGCGCGGCCCGGGCCGAAGCCCGACCCGGCTGAAACCGAGGAGTTCGCCCGCCATATCCGCGATGCCGGGCGCCACCTGCTGACGCTGATCGACGACATTCTCGACCTGGTGCGGCTCGATGCGGGCGCCTGCGAGCTGGCCGCCGATACGGTCGATGTCGGCCGCCTCGTGCAGACCACGCTGCGCGGGGCGGAGGCGCAGGCCCGCAAGGCCGGGCTGGACCTGGCGGGGCGCGACGACACCGGCGGCACGTGGCTGCGCGGCGATGAACGACGGCTGCGCCGGCTGCTCGCCCGGCTGGTAAGCACCGCGGTCAGCTCCGCCCGCCGCGGTGCCAGCGTGGCCGTCACCGCCCGGCGCGACGCCGCCCGCGACCTGCGCATCGACGTGCGCACCTCCGGCACCGCCCTGGAGCCTCCGCTGCGCGCGCCCCTGGCTTTACACCGGCGCGACGCCCCTGCGGCGGGCGCCGCCGCCGGTGCGAGCCTCGACCTGCAACTGGGCCGCGCCATCGCCGAGGCGCATGGCGGCGCCTTGTTGCTGGACGGCGCCCCCGGCCAGGACGGCACCGCCACGCTGCTGCTGCCGCAGGCCCGCCTCATCGCCCCCTCTCCCTCCCTCCAGCCTGCGCAGGAACCGCCCTGATGGCCGATGCGACCCTCCTCGACACCCCGCTCTCCGTCACCGACCGGCTGTTCTTCGAGCGCGACGGCGCCACGCTGGACCAGGACAGCGCCACCCGCCTGACCGGTGCGGCGCTGGCCGGCAGCGACGATGGCGAGCTGTATCTGGAATACCAGGAGAGCGAGTCGATCAGCCTGGAGGACGGCCGCATCCGCAGCGCCGGCTTCGACACGGCGCTGGGCTTCGGCCTGCGGGCGGTGGCCGGCGAGGCCACCGGCTACGCGCATGCCGGCGAGCTCAGCGAGGCGGCGCTGAAGCGGGCCGCCGCTACCGTGGGCGCGGTGGCCGCCGGCTATGCCGGCACCCGGGCCGAGCCGCCGCGCGCCACCAACGCCCGCCTGTATTCCGACGCCAACCCGCTGAACGGCATGGAATTCGGCAAGCGCACCGGGCTGCTCGCCGAAATCGACGCCTATGCCCGCGGGCTGGACAAGCGGGTGGTGCAGGTGATGGCCTCGATCACCGGATCGTGGCAGGCGGTGCAGATCATCCGCGCCGACGGGCGGCGGGTGGCCGATCTGCGGCCGCTGGTGCGGCTGAACGTTTCGGTCGTGGTGGAGCAGGACGGGCGGCGCGAGACCGGCAGCTTCGGCTGCGGCGGGCGCTTCGGCTACGACCGCGTCCTCGACGAAGCGCACTGGCGCGGCGCGGTGGACGAGGCGCGGCGCCAGGCGCTGGTCAATCTCGACAGCCGCCCGGCGCCGGCCGGCGAGATGCCGGTGGTGCTCGGCCCGGGCTGGCCCGGCATCCTGCTGCACGAGGCGATCGGCCACGGGCTGGAGGGCGATTTCAACCGCAAGAAAACCTCGGCCTTCGCCGGCCTGCTCGGCCAGCGCATCGCCGCCCCCGGCGTGACCGTGGTGGATGACGGCACGCTGCCCGACCGGCGCGGCAGCCTGACGGTCGATGACGAGGGCACGCCGACCAGCCGCACCGTGCTGATCGAGGACGGCTACTTGCGCGAATTCCTGCAGGACCGGCTGAACGCCCGGCTGATGGGCGTGCGCGCCACCGGCAACGGCCGCCGCCAGTCGCACGCCCATGCGCCGATGCCGCGCATGACCAACACGGTCATGCTGTCGGGACCGCACGAGCCGGCGGAGATGATCCGCTCGGTGAAGCACGGCCTGTATGCGGTGAATTTCGGCGGCGGTCAGGTCGACATCACCTCCGGCAAATTCGTCTTCACCGCCAGCGAGGCCTACCTGATCGAGGACGGCCGCGTCACCAGTCCGGTGAAGGGGGCCACCCTGATCGGCAACGGCCCGGACGCGCTCACCCGGGTGGAAATGGTCGGCAGCGACATGGCCCTCGATCCGGGCGTCGGCACCTGCGGCAAGAACGGCCAGGGCGTGCCGGTGGGGGTGGGCCAGCCCACGCTGAAGCTGACCGGGCTGACCGTGGGCGGCACGGCGGCCTGACCCGACCGGCCGCCTCTCCCCCCTCGCGGCCGCGCCGGGCGGCCATCTTCGCCTTCGGCAAAGGCCGCGTGGCGCGACACTTGGGGTGCGACCTCCGGCCATTTGGAAAGCCGGAAGCCGTCACAGCGCAATCGCCTGTTTCGGGGCGTCGGCACATGATCTGGGGAAAGGGCTGGCGAACGGGTGCAGGACGGGTGCGGAGCTGCTGTTCCTGGCACTATGGGCGCGGCTGGCAAGCTGGAGGTGTCCGGCAGTGGCGACGGTCAGACGGCAAGGTCGAGTCGCTGCCTGATCTTGCCCGCAAGAGCCGAGAGGCCGTCATCCTTGCCCAACACCCCGCCGAACTCGGCGGCATCTTCAACCGCCAGTAGTTCCTGCACGCCGCTGATGAGGACAATTTTGGTGTCTTTACGCTTGAACCTAGCCATGCGCGCAAACGATATCCCATGCGGCTTGTTGAGCGGCAGTCGACGATAACGTGGCGGATGTCTGCTTCATTTTCAAACAGCACTAACGCCGCAAGTGTATCCCTGGCCTCAATAATGACGACAGCTTTGTCCTGGAGTGCATTGCCCAGCAGGTTGCGATAGGTCCGGTCGTCATCAATCAGCAATACTTTTGTGGACTTCTTGGCGCAGCGGCTCATTTTGACTTTGCGCTATTTGGACTTGACAGAAAATAAACGGTCGCCTGACGGAGGCAAAGCGGTTTCGCTCGCGACGGCCGGCGCAGATCCCGCACGCAAAGTGAGGCGTCCATTTCCTGGCGTCGCCTTGCTCAAGCAGCGGGGTCAAGGGGTCCTCCGACCCCTTGCGGGGGTCCAGGGGGCAGCGCCCCCTGGCCTTGCTTTGTTAAGCCTCAGTCCCCCCAGCCGGCGGCAGCGTCCTCGTCGGCCGCGCAAGCCTCCACCCAGGCTTCGGTGCCGTCGCTGAAACTTTCCTTCTTCCAGAACGGCGCGCGGGTCTTCAGCCAGTCGATCAGAAAGCCGGTGGCGTCCAGCGCCGCCTGGCGGTGTGCCGACGCCACCACCACCAGCACGATGTTCTCGCCCGGCACCAGCCGCCCCACGCGATGGATCAGCGTGCAGCCCAGCAGCGGCCAGCGCCGTTCCGCCTCCGCGGCAATGCGCGCCATCGCGCGTTCGGTCATGCCGGGATAATGTTCCAGCGTCATCGCCGTAACCGTCCGGCCGCCGGCGCCGCCCCGCACAGTGCCGACGAAACAGACAATGCCGCCAATCCCGGCGCCGCCCGCCGAAACCGCCGCCAGCTCGGCGCCGATGTCGAAATCCGCTTCCTGCACGCGGATGCTGGCCACGCCCCGCCGCCCCTTCTAGCCGCCGGTCACGGGCGGGAAGAACGCCACCTCGTCGCCGGCCGCCACCGGCGCGTCGGGCGCGGCGAAATCCTGGTTGACCGCACAGCGCACCCGCGCGGCGGCGATGAAAGCGGCCGCATGGGCCGGGCTGCGGCCGCGCTGCCACGCCACCAGCTCGCCCACCGTCGCCACGCCCTCGGGCAACGCCACCTCCTCCGCCGCCATGCCGAGCCGCTCACGCAGCCAGGCGAAATACAGCAGGCGCAGCGGGGCGAAGCCGGACATGGCGAGGAAACGCCTGAAGGTCAGCGCGGGGTCGGCACCGAGCTGACGGAACCGTCGGGACCGATGAGCGTGCTGGTGCCGTTGCCGTTGGGCACCACGATGCCGGTGCCGCCCTTCGGGTCGGTGTAGGTCTGCACGCCGTTACCCAACGAGGTGCCGACGGCGGCGCCGCCCGGCACCGGGTAGAACCGCGCCGAGGGCGGCGCCGCGCTGCCCGGCGCCGAACCGCCGGAAGTCGAACCGGCGGGCGGGGCGGGACGCGACGGCGGCGGCTCGATCATCTCCGACTGGTTCTGCTCGCGCTGGATGTCCTGCAGCGTGGGTTCGGGTGCCGACGGGCCGGGCCAGACATTGCCCGGCTCGGGCGTCAGGGGTTCCTGTTCGGCATTCCTGCCCTCCGACCGAAGCATGTTGGGCGCGTCGCCGGCCGGCCGGTTGGGATTGAGATGATAGGTATGGGTATCGGCGATGAACCCGCCGGCACCAGCCACCGGACTGCCCACCAGGGTCTGGCAGGCCGGCAGCAGCAGGGTCAGGCCGAGCAGAGCGATGCGCCGCATGGGCGAAAATCCTCGTCGTGCAGTCGGTTGCCGGGGACATCCCCCTGGATGGGGAGCCTGTGGCGGCGTCGACTCCACGGCTCAGGCCATCCGGTCCAGTGCCTCATATCCGTGCAGCAGCGCAAGCGCCCAGTGGCGGCAGCGCCCGACGCCACGCTCGCGCCGGCCGTTTATTTCTGTACCGCAACTTGCGGCGGGCCGGCGGCATGGCGCAGCCCGGCGGTCAGATAGTCCCAGCCCGTCACCAGCGTCAGCAGCGCCGCCACCCACAGCATGGCCTCGCCGATCGCCGAGGCCGGCAGCCACGGCAGATGCAGCAGGCCGGCCGAGCTGTCGCCGGCCAGCAGCGCCCCCAGCGCGCCCATCTGGAACCCGGTTTTCCATTTCGCCAGGCGCGTCACCGGCAAGCCCACCTGGATGCCCGCCAGATATTCGCGCAGGCCGCTGACCAGGATTTCGCGCAGCATGATGACGATGGCGGGATACAGGCCGGCCGGGCTCAGCCGCGCCATGCCGACCAGCATCATCAGCGCGGCCCCCACCAGCAGCTTGTCGGCGATCGGGTCCAGCATGCGGCCGAGATCCGACAGCTGATCCCGGTCGCGCGCCAGCTTGCCGTCGAAATAGTCGGTGATGGCGGCGGCACTGAACACGACGCAGGCCAGCAGATCGGCCAGCGGCGTCCGCATCGCCACCAGCGCCACCAGCAGCGGGATGGCGGCAATGCGCGACAGGGTCAGGATATTGGGCAGGTCGGTCAGCATGGGCCGCACCATAGGCCAAAAGCCGGCCCGGGTCAGCCACCCCCTGCTTGACCGTTTCGCGCTGGCAGATCAGATGCGCCGGGATCCTTACCTGCGTGGCAAGAACGAAAAAGGATAAAAGTTTTTTGGTTCTTCTTTCAAAAAAGAACAGAAAGGCTTCTTTTTGAAAAAAGAAGCAAAAACTTTTATTCTTTGGCGGCGGGCGGGCCGCGGCGATGCCGGGTGGTCCTCATGCGATTGCCCTGCCAGGGTAACAGAACCCCCTGGCCTTGCTTAGCTGTGCTGTCTAACGTCCGGCCCCGACCTGACCGGGACCAACCGCTTGCACCAGCTTCCCCGCCACCTGCTGCAAATCGAAGGCCTGCATCCGCCGCAGATCGCCGCCATGCTGGATCTCGCGGAAAGCTACGTGCTGCTGAACCGCTCCGGCAAAACCCAGCGCGACCTGCTGCGCGGACGCACCCTGATCAACCTGTTCTTCGAGGATTCCACCCGCACCCGCACCAGCTTCGAACTGGCCGGCAAGCGGCTCGGCGCCGACGTGATCAACATGCCGGTCTCGGCCAGCAGCGTGAACAAGGGCGAAACACTGCTGGATACCGCGGCAACGCTGAACGCCATGCATTGCGACCTGCTGGTGGTGCGGCACGACCAGTCCGGCGCGCCGGCGCTGCTGGCGCAGAAAGTCGGCGCGGCGGTGATCAATGCCGGCGACGGCACCCACGAACACCCCACCCAGGCCCTGCTGGACGCGCTGACCATCCGCCGCCGGTGCGGCCGGCTGGAGGGGCTGGTGGTGGCCATCTGCGGCGATGTGCTGCACAGCCGGGTGGCACGCTCCAACATCCACCTGCTGACCACCCTGGGCAGCCAGGTGCGGGTGATCGGCCCGCCCACGCTGATCCCGCCGGAAGCGGAGCGGCTCGGCGTGGCGGTGTTCCACGACATGAAGGCCGGGCTGGCGGATGCCGACATCGTCATGACGCTGCGCCTGCAAAAGGAACGCATGGCGCGCGGCCTGGTGCCCAGCGCGCGCGAGTTCTTCCGCTTCTACGGGCTGGACGCGGCCAAGCTGGCCTGGGCGAAGCCGGACGCGCTGGTCATGCATCCCGGCCCGATGAATCGCGGCGTGGAAATCGACAGCGCGGTGGCCGACGACCCGGCGCGCAGCCTGATCCGCGAACAGGTGGAGATGGGGGTGGCGGTGCGCATGGCCGTGCTGGACCTGCTGTCGCGCCGGTCGCGCCGCAATGACTGATACGCTGATCACCCAGGTCCGGCTGATCGACCCCGGCGCCGGCCTGGACCAGCCCGGCGAATTGCTGATCCGCGACGGCAGGATCGCCGATCTGGGCCCCGCCCTGGGCCGGCCGGACGGGGTGGCGACGGTGGAGGGCAACGGCGCGGTGCTGTGTCCGGGGCTGGTGGATATGCGCGCCGCCCTCGGCGAGCCGGGCTTTGAATACCGCGAAACCATCGCCTCCGCCGCCGCCGCCGCCGCCGCCGGCGGCATCACCACGCTGGCCGCCCTGCCCGACACCCTGCCGGCGATCGACGACCCGGCGCTGGTGCATCTGCTGGTGGCACGCGGCATCGAAACCGGCAGCCTGGACATCCTGCCCTACGGCGCCGTCACCCGCCGCTGCCGCGGCGAGGAAATGGCGGAAATCGGCCTGCTGCGCGAGGCCGGCGCGGTGGCGTTCACCGACGGGGCCCGGGCGATCGGGCCGGCCCGGCTGATGGCGCTGGCGCTGTCGTATGCGCGCGGCTTCGGCTGCCGGATCGTGCAGCACCCGGAGGAGCCGGGCCTGGCCGATGGCGGCGCGGCGACCTGCGGCGAGCTGGCCACCCGGCTCGGCCTGCCCGGCATCCCCGCCGCCGCCGAGGCGATCATGGTGGCGCGCGACATCAGGCTGGCGAAGCTGACCGGCGGTGCAGTACATTTTGCCCACGTCTCGACGGCGGAGGCGCTGGAGCTGATCCGCCGGGCCAAGGACGAGGGCCTGTCCGTGACCTGCGACACCGCGCCGCCTTATTTCGACCTGAACGAAACCGCCATCGGCAATTTCCGCACCTATGCGAAGCTGTCGCCGCCGCTGCGCTGCGAGGCCGACCGGGCGGCGGTTGCGGCGGCGCTGGCCGACGGCACGATCGACGCGGTGGCCAGCGACCATGCGCCGCGCGATGCCGACGACAAGCGCCTGCCGTTCGCCCAGGCATCGGCCGGCGGCAGCGGGCTGGCGACCCTGCTGGCGGTGACGCTGGCGCAGGTGCATGGCGGCGCACTCGGCCTGGCGGCGGCGATCGCGCTGCTGACGCTGCGCCCGGCGCGGCTGCTGGGCAGTACGGCCGGCACGCTGGCCCGGGGGGCGGCGGCCGATCTGTGTCTGTTCGACCCCGAACGGGCCTGGCAGGTGGTGGCCGGCACCCTGCCGGGCAAGGCGCAGAACACCCCGTTCGACCGGCGGGCGCTGGAAGGCCGCGTGCTCGGCACCTGGAAGAACGGGCGGCGGGTGTTCGGCGCCGCGGCGGCCGGCGCATGAACGAGGCTTTGGACCTGGCTCTGCTGGCTTTCGCCGGCTACCTGCTCGGCTCCATCCCGTTCGGTCTGGTGTTGACCCGCCTGGCCGGGCTGGGCGACATCCGCCGGATCGGCTCGGGCAATATCGGCGCCACCAACGTGCTGCGCACCGGCCGCAAGGGGCTGGCCGCCGCCACGCTTTTGCTCGATGCCGCGAAGGGCGCGGCGGCGGTGCTGATCGGCGCCCGGCTCGCCGGCGATCCCGGCCTGCTCGCCGCCGGGTTCGGCGCCATCCTCGGCCATCTTTTCCCGGTCTGGCTCGGCTTCAAGGGCGGCAAGGGGGTGGCGACCGGCCTTGGCGTGCTGCTGGCGGCAGCACCGCTCGCCGGGCTGGGCGCCGCCCTGGTCTGGCTGGGCACGGCGCTAGCCACCCGCATTTCCTCGGCCAGCGCGCTGGCCGCCTGCATCGCCGCACCGGTGATCGCCGCCCTGCTCGCCACCCCCCTGCCGGTCGAGGCGCTGGTGGTGGTCACCGCCGCGCTGATCGTCGGCCGCCACCACGCCAATATCCGCCGCCTGCTGGCCGGCACCGAACCCCGTATCGGCGGGAAGGGCATCGGCGGGCCGGGCACCGGCGGGGGGAAATGAGCGAGGATATCGACCGGCTTCGCCTTGCCCGCACCGAGGGGGTCGGCCCGCTCACCTACCGGCGCCTGCTGCGCCGTTACGACAGCGCCGCCGCGGCGCTCGACGCCCTGCCCGGCCTGGCCCGCGCCGGCGGGCGCGAAACCGGCCCCGCCATCCCCGGCCGCGACGCCGCCGAGCGCGAATTCGAACAGGCCGGCCGCGCCCGCGCCGCCCTGCTGTTCGTGGACGCGCCGGGCTATCCGAAGCTGCTCGGCCTGCTGGAGGACGCGCCGGCGGTGCTGGCCGTGCAGGGCCGGCCGGACGTGCTGGACATGCGGGCGGTGGCGATGGTGGGCAGCCGCAACGCCTCGGCCAACGGCCAGCGCCTGGCGGAAGCGATGGCGGAGGACCTGGCCGCCGCCGGGCTGGCGGTGGTCTCCGGCCTGGCGCGCGGCATCGACGCGGCGGCGCATGAAGGGGCGCTGCGCAGCGGCATCACGGTGGCCTGCGTGGCCGGCGGCATCGACGTGCCCTATCCGCCCGAGCACGCCGACCTGCAGGCCCGCATCGCCCGCAGCGGCGCGGTGGTGGCCGAGGCGCCGGCCGGCACGGCGCCGCAGGCGCGTCACTTCCCGCGCCGCAACCGCATCATCTCCGGCCTGTCGCTCGGCGTGGTGGTGGTGGAAGCGGCGCTGCGCTCGGGCAGCCTGATCACCGCCCGCCACGCGCAGGAAGCCGGGCGGGAAGTGTTCGCCGTGCCGGGCTCGCCGCTCGACCCGCGCTGCCGGGGCGCCAACGACCTGATCCGCCAGGGCGCGCGGCTGGCCGAGACGGCCGCCGACGTGCTGGAGGAACTGCCCGAGTACCCCGGCGAGGCGCTGGGGCGCGGGCCGCACTTTCCCCGGCGCCGCTTCCTGCGGGAGGATCCCCCGCCGCCGCTCCAGCCGGCCGAGGATCCGACCTCGCCCGCCATGCTGCGCGACCATATCATCGCCATCGCCTCGCTGCTGGGCCCGTCGGCGACATCGGTCGACGAGCTCATCCGCCGCTCGCAGCTGCCGTCCGCCTCGGTCATGGCCGTGCTGCTGATGCTGGAAATGGCCGGCCGAGTGGAAATGCAGCCCGGGAACATGGTTGCATTGCTCAGCGATCCCGGTCATTAGGCGCGTCCCGATCGCCGCCGCCCCCCGGAACAGGATCGCATGACCGACGTCGTCGTCGTCGAGTCGCCTGCCAAGGCGAAGACCATCAACAAGTATCTGGGCAGCAATTTCACCGTGCTGGCCAGCTTCGGCCATGTGCGCGATCTGCCGCCCAAGGACGGCAGCGTGCGGCCGGAGCGGGATTTCGAGATGGACTGGGAGGCGGACGAGCGCGGCAGCCGCCAGGTCGCCGCCATCGCCAAGGCACTGAAGGGCGCCCGTACCCTTTATCTTGCCACCGACCCCGACCGCGAGGGCGAAGCCATCAGCTGGCATGTGCAGGCCATGCTGGAGGCGCAGCGGGCGCTCAAAGGCGTGACGGTGCGGCGCATCACCTTCAACGAAATCACCCGCAACGCCATCCGCTATGCGGTCGACCACCCGCGCGAGCTCGACCAGCCGCTGATCGAAGCCTATCTGGCCCGGCGGGCGCTCGATTACCTGGTCGGGTTCACGCTGTCGCCGGTGCTGTGGCGCAAGCTGCCGGGCAGCCGCAGCGCCGGGCGCGTGCAGTCGGTGGCGCTGCGGCTGATCTGCGAGCGCGAAGCCGAGATCGAAGCGTTCCGCGCCCGCGAATACTGGACCGTCGAGGCGGCGTTCCTGACCCCCGCCGGCGCGCCGTTCACCGCGCGCCTGACCCATCTTGACGGCAAAAAGCTCGAGCAGTTCGACCTGCCCAACCAGGCCGCCGCCTTGCGCGCCAAGGCGGCGGTCGAGGCCGGGAAATTCAGCGTCGCCTCGGTCGAGCGCAAACGGGTCAAAAGAAACCCGCCGGCGCCGTTCACCACCTCGACGCTGCAGCAGGAAGCGTCCCGCAAGCTCGGCTTCGGCACGCAGCAGACCATGCGGCTGGCCCAGCAGCTGTACGAAGGCGCCGACATCGACGGCGACACGGTCGGCCTGATCACCTACATGCGCACCGACGGCGTGCAGATGGCGCGCGAGGCGGTGGCGGCGATCCGCGAGCATGTGCAGGACGCCTACGGACCGGCCTATCTGCCCGCCGCCCCGCGCGAATATACCAGCCGCGCCAAGAACGCACAGGAGGCGCACGAGGCGATCCGTCCCACCGACGTGGCGCGCACGCCCGACAGCGTGGCCCGCCATCTCAGTCCCGACCAGCGCCGGCTGTATGAGCTGGTGTGGAAACGCGCGGTGGCCAGCCAGATGCAGTCGGCCGAATTCGACCAGGTGACGGTGGAGGTGGCCGATGCCAGGCCGGACGGGCCGCGGCTGCGCGCCACCGGGTCGATCATGGCGTTCGACGGGTTCCTGAAACTGTATCGCGAGGATCTGGACGACGCGCCGGGCGAGGCCGGCGCGGAGGATGCCGACCGCATGCTGCCATCGATGCGCGAGCGCGACCCGCTGCGGCACGCCGCCGGCGAAACCTGGGTCACCGCCGACCAGCATTTCACCCAGCCGCCGCCGCGCTATTCGGAAGCCAGCCTGGTGAAGAAGATGGAGGAGCTCGGCATCGGCCGGCCCTCCACCTATGCCTCCATCCTGTCGGTGCTGCAGGATCGCAAATATGTCCGGCTGGACCGCAAGCGCTTCATCCCGGAGGATCGCGGCCGGCTGGTCACCGCCTTTCTGGTCAGCTTCTTCAACCGCTACGTCGATACCGGCTTCACCGCCAGCCTGGAGGAGCAGCTCGACGACATCTCCGACGGGCGGGCCGACTGGCGGGCGGTGATGCGGGCCTTCTGGGAGGCGTTCTCGGGCGCCGTCGAGCAGACCCGCGACCTCAAGATCGGCGATGTCATCGCCGCCCTCGACCGCGACCTCGGCGCGCATTTCTTCCCGGAGCGCGATGACGGCACCGACCCGCGCCTCTGCCAGGCCTGCGGCGCCGGGCGGCTCGGGCTGAAACTCGGCCGGCACGGCAGCTTCATCGGCTGCTCAAACTATCCGGCCTGCCAGTATACCCGGCGCCTGGCGATCGATTCCGGCGAGGAAAGCGGCGATACCCTCAAGGAGGGCCTGCGCGTGCTTGGCCACCACCCCGAGACCGGCGAGGAAATCACCGTCCGGCGCGGCCCTTACGGCGTCTATGCCCAGCAGGGCGAGCAGATCGAGGGCAGCAAGACCAAGCCGAAGCGCACAAGCCTACCGAAGGGCCTGGACGGCGACAGCATCACGCTGGAGCAGGCGCTGGCGCTGCTGTCGCTGCCGCGCATCGTCGGCATCCATCCCGAAAGCCAGGAGCCGATCGAGGCCGGGCTGGGGCGGTTCGGCCCGTTCGTGAAGATGGGCGGGGTGTTCGCCTCGCTCGACCGCGACGACGACGTGCTGGTGGTCGGGCTGAACCGGGCGGTCGATCTGCTGGCGAAGAAACTGGCCAGCGTGCGCGCGCTCGGGCCGCACCCGGCCGACCGCGAGCCGGTGCTGGTGCGCAAGGGGCGGTTCGGTCCCTATGCCCAGCACGGCAACCGGATCGCCAATCTGCCGCGCGATGTCGCCATGGACGACATCACGCTGGCGCAGGCGGTGGCGTTGCTGGCGGAAAAGGGCAAGCCGATGAAGCCGCGCGGCGGCAAGGGCGCCGGGAAAAGCGCGGGTAAGGGCGCCGGCAGGAAAGCCGCGGCGAAGAAAGATTCCGCGCCGGCGGCCCAGCCGGCGACGGCCGCGGCAAAAAAAGCCGCCGCGACGAAACCCGCGAAAAAAGCCGCCGGGAAGGCCGCCGCGGGCAAGCCGTCGCCCGCCCGCAAGGCGGGATGACCCGCCTTGCCCCCGGCTGAGCCAGCGCCGCCATGGCCCGCAAGCCGCGCGACCCGCCAGCCGGCCTGCCCAGCCGCGAGGCCATCCGCCGTTTCGTGCGGGACTCCCCGGGGCGGGTCGGCAAACGCGAGATCGCCCGCGAATTCGGCCTCACCTCCGCCCAGCGGCAGGAGCTGCGCGACCTGCTGAAGGACATGGCCGCCGACGGCGACGTGGCCCCTGCCGGCCGCCGCCGCGTCGCCGCGCCGGGCCGGCTGCCCGACGCCATGGTGGTGCAGATCACCGGCACCGATCCCGACGGCGACGCCCTCGCCCGCCCGGTCGGCTGGGACGGCGACGGCCCGCCGCCGCTGGTGCTGATGGCGCCCGAGCCGCGCGGCCGCCCGGCGCTGGCACCCGGGGAGCGCGTGCTGGCCCGGCTGACCCCGATCGGCCCCGGCAAATATGAAGGCCGCACGCTGAAACGCCTGACCGACGCGCCGGGCCGCGTGCTGGGCGTGTTCCACCCGGCCGCGCGCGGCGGCGGGCGCATCGTGCCCACCGATCGCCGGTCCAAAGCCGAATGGCTCGTGCCGCCCGGCGAGGAAGGCGGGGCCAGGCCCGGCGAGATCGTGCTGGCTTCCCCGCTGCCCTGCTCCGGCTACGGCCTGAAACCGGCGCGCGTGGAGGAACGGCTGGGCAGCATCGGCGATGCCCGCTCGGTCAGCCTGATCGTTATTCACACCCACGACATCCCGGTGGAATTCCCCGCCGCCGCGCTGGCCGAAGCGGACCGCGCGCGCGGTCTCGGCCCGCAGGGGCGGACCGATCTGCGCGACCTGCCGCTGGTGACCATCGACGGCGAGGATGCGCGCGATTTCGACGACGCGGTGTTCGCCGCGCCGGAGGAAAACGGCTTCCGCCTGGTGGTGGCGATCGCCGATGTCGCGCACTACGTCGATCCGGAGTCGGCGCTCGACCGCGCCGCCCGCACCCGCGGCAATTCCTGTTATTTTCCCGACCGTGTCGTGCCCATGCTGCCGGAAGCGCTGTCGAACGGCTGGTGCAGCCTGCGGCCGGGCGAGGATCGCGGCTGCCTGTTCGTGGAGATGCGCATCGATGCGGCCGGGCGCAAAACCGCGCACCGGTTCGGCCGCGGCCTGATGCGCAGCGCCGCCCGCCTCACCTACGAGCAGGTGCAGGCGGCACACGAGGCCGGCGACGGGCTCGGCCTGCCGGTGCCCGCCCTGTACGCCGCCTTCCGTGTCCTGCTCGCCGCCCGCGACGCCCGCGGCACGCTCGACCTCGACCTGCCCGAGCGGCGCGTGGTGCTGGACGAGGCCGGGCGGGTGGCCTCCGTCACCCCGCGCCCGCGGCTCGACAGCCACCGGCTGATCGAGGAGTTCATGGTGCTGGCCAATGTGTGCGCCGCCGAGGAACTGGAGCGGCTGCACCAGCCCTGCGTCTACCGGGTGCATGCCCCGCCCTCGGAGGAAAAGCTGGAAGCGCTGCGCGGCTTCCTGCGCAGCCTCGACATTTCTCTCCCCGCCGGCAACCAGCTGCATCCGCGCGATCTCGACCGGGTGCTGAAAAAAGTGGCGGGGACCGAGCAGGCGCCGCTGGTGAACGAGGTGATGCTGCGCAGCCAGTCGCAGGCCGCCTATGCGGTGGACAATATCGGCCATTTCGGCCTGGCGCTGGCGCGCTATGCGCATTTCACCAGCCCGATCCGCCGCTATGCCGACCTGCTGGTGCATCGCGCGCTGATCGGCGGCCTGCGGCTGGGCGCCGGCGGCATGGCCGGGGCGGCACTGCCGCAACTGGCCGACTGGGCCGAGCACATCACCGCCACCGAGCGTCGCGCGGCGCTGGCCGAGCGCGACGCCATCGACCGGTACCTCGCTGCGTTCATGGCAGACAAGGTGGGATCGGTGTTCCCCGCGCGCATTTCCGGCGTGACCCGGTTCGGTCTTTTCGTCACAGTCGCCGGCAGCGGTGCGAGCGGACTTGTCCCGGTGTCTTCCCTGCAAGACGATTTCTGGTTCCATGACGAAGCAACCCAGACTCTGTCGGGCCGCCGCACACGCCTCTCCTACAATCTGACACAGGAGGTCGAGGTGCTGCTCGCCGAGGCGAGCCCGGTGACCGGCGGGCTGGTGTTTCACATCCTTCAGGGCCGGGCGGCCGGCCCCCCCGCCGCCGGCCCTCCCGCCGCCGGCCAGGCGCGCGGAAAGGGACGCGCCGGGCGACGCTGATGATCGCCTGGTTCCTGCTGGTGCTGCTGTTCTTCGAGCAGCCCGCCGCGGCCGAGCCCTTCGTGCCCGGCCAGGCGCTGGACCAGCATCTGGTGGCGCAGGTCACCGCCTCCGCGCTCGCCTTCATGACGCCCCGCACGCTGGAGGCGGTGCCGGCCTGGCAGCTGGCCCTGTGGGGGCTGCGCGGTCTCAGCGCGCTCGATCCGCGGCTGGCGGTGGAGTTGCGCGACGGCGCGCTGCGGCTGACCATCGGCGCCCGCACCCTGGCGTTGCGCGCGCCGCCCGCGCCGGACGATACCGAAGGCTGGGGGCAAGCGACGGCGCAGCTGGTGCGGGCGGCCTGGGACACTTCCGACGCGGTGCGGCGGGCCGGCACGCCAGGGGTGCTGCGCAGCTTCTTCGACGAGTTGTTCAACCATCTGGACCCGTATTCCCGCTATGCGCCGCCGGCCGAGGCGGCCGCCGAACGTCTCCACCGCACCGGCCGGGCCGGCATCGGGGTGGTGCTGGCCCGTCGCCAGGGCGGGTTTGCGGTGCAGGACGTGGCGGCCGACGGTCCCGCGGCCCAGGCCGGCATCCGCCCGGGCGACCGCATCCTGGCGGTGGACGGCCAGACCACCCAGGGCGCCGACCTCGAATCGCTGAACGCGCTGCTCGGCGGGCCGGAGCGGACCGGCGTGACGGTGTCGCTGCGGGACCGCGAGGGGCGGACGCGCACGGTGGAGGTGCTGCGCGCCCTGGTGCCACCGGAGACGGTGGTGGCGACCCGGCTCAACGATCTGCTGGTGCTGCGGGTCACCGGCTTCGCCAGCGACACCGCGGCGCGGCTGGCGAGCGAAATCGTGCATGGCCTGGCCGGTCCGCTGCCGCCGCGGGGGCTGGTGCTGGACCTGCGCGGCAACCGCGGCGGCCTGCTGCGTCAGGCCGCCGCCGCCGCGGGCACGCTGATCCCCGCGGGCGTGGTGGCGATGACCCTGGGGCGCGATCCCGCCGCCGCGCATGAGTTCCGCGCCGACGGCACCGACCTGGCGCACGGGCTGCCGGTGGTGGTGATGGTGGATGGCCGAACCGCCAGCGCCGCCGAAATCCTGGCCGCGTCCCTGGCCGACCAGGGGCGGGCGGTGGTGGTGGGCAGCGCCACCCTCGGCAAGGGGCTGGTGCAGACGATCGCCCCGCTGCCGGATGGCGGCGACCTGCTGATCAGCTGGAGCCGCGTGCTGGCACCGCAGGGCTGGCCGATCCAGGGCCTGGGCGTGCTGCCGCAGGTCTGCACCAGCCTGGGGGGCGATGCGCTGGCGCGGCAACTGGCCGAACTGGCACAGGGGCAGTCAGCCATGGCGCGGGCGTTGCGGCGGCACCGCTCGGCGCGGGCGCCACTGCCGCCGGCGGAAATGCTGGAAATCCGCAACGCCTGCCCGGCGGCGGAGGGGCGCGATGCCGACTTGCAGGCGGCGCGGGCGTTGATCGGGACGCCGGCTGCCTATGCGGCGGCACTGCTGGAGGCGGCTCGCTGATGGCGGGGCGTAGCCCGCGCCCCACCAGGGGCTTCGCCCCTGGACCCCACCAAGGGCCAAGGCCCTTGGAACCCATTTCTTAAGTAATGGGGTCAAGGGGGCCACCGCCCCCTTGCGGGTCCAGGGCAGCGCCCTGGCCTTGCTTGCTTACAGCATCGGCGCATCCCGCACGGCCACGCTGCGGATCGCATCGAATCCGTTGAAGGCCGTCCGCAGGCAGGCCCCGTAGGCGCCCAACTGGCCCATCTCGATCCAGTCGCCCTCGGCCGTGTCCGCCGGCAGCGGCACCGGCGCATGCAGCCGGTCGGCCGAATCGCAGGTCGGGCCGAACACGGTGAAATCCCGCAGCACCGCGGACGGCGCAGCACCCTCCGGCCGAATCAGCCGCGACGGGAAACGAAACCCCGGCACCCCGGCATCGGACAAGCTGCCGTAAATGCCGTCATTCACATACAGCTCGTCGCCGCGCCGCAACAACACCTGCGCCACCACGGAAACCCCGCCGGCCACCAGCGCCCGCCCGGGCTCGGCCCAGAGCCGCGTGCCTTCAGGCAGGCCGAGCGCGTCGAAAGCCGCCTCGATCTCGGCGAAATAGGCGCCGAGCGGCGGCGGCACCACGTCGGGATAAGCCACCGGAAAGCCACCGCCCACGTCGATGATGTCGATGCGAACGCCGGCCTGCCGGATCGCCACGCCGGCCAGCACCATCGCCTCCCGCCAGGCCAGCGGGTCCAGGCATTGCGAGCCGACGTGAAAGGACAGGCCCAGCCTGGCCGCATGCGGACGCGCCGCGCGCAGCAGGGCAGCGGCCTCCTCCACCGGGGCGCCGAACTTGCCGGAAAGGTCATACACCGCATGCCGGCACGGCAAAGCGAGGCGCACCAACAGGCCGCGATCCTCCGCCGGCGTCTCCTGGACGATCTTGGCCAGTTCGTCGGCGCTGTCGAGCACGGTGTCGCGCACACCGGCGGCCCAGGCGGCGCGCAGCGACGGGCGGGACTTCACCGGATGCATGAAATGGATGCCGGCCTCGGGGAATAGGCCGCGCACCAGCGCCACCTCGGGCGCCGAGGCGCAGTCGAAATGGCGCACGCCGCCGTCCCACACCGCGGCCAGCACCGCAGGATCGGGATTGCACTTCACCGCATACAGCACGTCGCCGGGGAAGGCGGCGACGAAATCCGCCGCCGCCGCCACGATGGCGGCCGGACGCAGGCAATGCATCGGCACATCCGGCCGTTCCACCGCGATCAGGTCGTCGACGCGCGGCAGCAACGGGCCGGGCAGGGCCGGAGGGCGATAACGCAAGCGCAGAAAATCCATCGGACAGTCCTCGCGACTGGACGGGAGCCGGCCTTCCCGCCTGGAGGGCGGCGGCCGGACAAAACGGAGCGGGAATGACGGCCGGGGCGCGCGGCGCCGCGGCGTCAGAGCTCAGATGCGAGGACTTCGCATCGCGACCTGCCGGTCAGACAACATAGGCGTCTCCCTTGCGACCCCAACCCACGACTGGCCGGGCCCCCATCACTGGGTATTCATCGAAAAGGACGCGTTACGTCGTTGCTGTGCCCGCTTGCGGGCTCACGGCACGTGCGGATACGTCGGCGCCCCACCGGTGGGCGAGGCGACAATCGTATATAGCGATGTGCGGACGCAGCGGCCGCGCAAATTACGCGGCACGGTTTCCCGCAGGGATCATGGCTGCGCGCTCAGCCGGGCTTCCTGCATCTGCTGGACCTGCCCGACGATCCGCCGGAAAAACAGCGCCGCCATGATGCCGGCCGCATCCGCTATGGCGGCGATCCCGGCGGCATCGATCAACGTGTCGAGATCGCGGGCCCACCCAGCCAACCACGGCGCGACGACGCCCAGGATCGCCGTGACAAGAAAAAAGAACCACCAGCCGCCCAGGCGCGCCGGGGCCGGCGCGCGCCACCATCCCTGCGGATCGGCACTGGCCCGCCAGATTTCCCGCATCGCGTCATAAGGCTTTATCAGGTTCGCCACGGGCACGAAATACCAGCCGACCGCCCAGGCGGGGCTGACCTGCATGCCCACCGCTCCCAGCCCGCGCGCGTTGGCGCCGGCCCGATAGGTCCAGGTCAGAACCATAATGCCGCATAATATTTCGGCCGCCAGCCGGCATAGTCCGGTCACGCGCTGACGCGCATCATTCGCGACCGCCGCCTCATGGATCGCCGACGGCGATGAATAGGACCCATCGGCAAAACCGATCAGCATGCGCAGCTGCAGCAGGTCCGAAATCACCGCGCAGGCGCTGACCACGATGAAGCCGGCGAGAACCAGCTTCGTCCAGCGCGCGAGGCGGGTCGCATCCTTGTAGCCGTTCATATGCCGGTGGCCCTATCTGTCGCCGCAACATGCCTTGCCTGATCGGGGCGGAGACTTATGCCGCCGCGGCGATCAGCGCCAGATACTCCCAGGCCATCGTGGCGGCCGCGAGCGCGGTGATCTCGGCCACGTCATAGGCCGGCGCCACCTCCACCACATCCATGCCCGCCCAGGCCAGCCCTTGCAGGTTCCGCAGGATCGCCTGGGCCTGCCAGGAGGCCAGCCCGCCGACCTCCGGCGTGCCGGTGCCGGGGGCGAAGGCCGGGTCCAGCGCGTCGATGTCGAAGCTGAGATAGACCGGCGCATCGCCCACCACCTCGCGCACCAGCGCGGCGACGGCGGCGGGGCTGGAATCGTGCATCTCCGGCGCGGTCAGCACGGTGACGCCCTGGGCCAGGGTCCAGTCCCACACCTCGCGCGGCACCGGCGAGCGGATGCCCAGCTGCACCATGCGGCGCGGATCCACCAGCCGCTCGGCGATGGCGTGATAGAACACCGAGCCGTGGCTGAACGCCTGGCCGAATCCGTCCGGCCAGGTATCGACATGGGCGTCGATCTGCACCAGGGCGAGCGGCCCGGTACGCCGCGCCAGCGCCCGCAGCAACCCGAGCGTGACGCCGTGCTCGCCGCCGAGCGCGATCAAATGGGGGATCGGCGCCGCCGCGCGCTCGATCGCGGCCAGCGTGGCCGGAATGTCGCCCAGGGCGACGGGCAGGTCGCCGATATCCGCCAGGTCGAGCCTGGCAGGGTCGATCCAGGCGGTCGGGTGGGCGCCGTCGACCAGCATGCGGCTGGCGCGGCGGATGGCGTGCGGCCCGTCGCGCGCGCCGGCACGGTTGGTGGTGCCGGCATCGAATGGAATGCCGGCGACGGTGAACGTCGCGGGCTCGCGCCGGGGGGTGGCGAGGAAGCTGCAAGGAAGGGCGAAGGTGGGGGGGCCGGACATGCGCCGCACCCTGCCGCGGCAGGCAGGCGTGGTCCAGCGAAGAACGCAGGCAAGGCCGGGGGCAAAGCAGGGCGATCGCCCTTGGAATCTTTTTCACAGATTGAATGAAACGGTTTTTTCCCAGCGTAGCGAGGACCAAAACGAGTAAAAGTTTTTTGGTTCTTTTTTTCAAAAAAGAACAAGTCTTCTTTTTGAAAAAAGAAGCAAAAACTTTCCTGATTACCCTCTTTCCTCGGCCGTTCGGCCGTGGCACAAACCATGAACACCATTCTGCGGCGAAGGGCACAGCCATGGCTCGGAACAGC
>Ga0326727_10006719_pt1 | contig 31215 bp, 17 predicted proteins | sample MB2enrmetagenome_FD_207643 | JGI IMG/M metagenome (GOLD analysis project Ga0326727, IMG submission 207643) | Lab enriched peat soil microbial communities from McLean, Ithaca, NY, United States - MB29MY | ecosystem: Environmental > Terrestrial > Soil > Wetlands > Peat | place: USA: New York... | reverse complement strand
GCGGCTCCTTAGCCGAGTTGGAAACCTTGGCCCGGTTGTCCGTTGAGCTGCACTACCTACCCGCGGACGAGGCCAGCACACTCGTGGATCAATGCGCAGAGGAGAGCAGAATGCTCAGAAGCCTTTGTGACCGCCTCAAATCCCGGGTGAGCGATCGCAGGCCCAATCGGCTCCGTGGGACAACCGACCCTTGATCCCTAACCCCTCATCCCCTAACCCCTTATCCCCTCATCCCCTCATCCCCTCATCCCCTCATCCCCTTGTTCCCGAGAGCGAGATCCGCTGCTGGACCTCGTCATAGACGAAAAGCTCTCCGAAGCGGGCCCAGCGGAGAAACGTGTTGAAGATCTTTTCGTAATCCTCGTAGGGCATGCGGGTGACGATCGTCTCCAGCACGAAATCGCGGTCGATGGTGTGGTCCGGGGTGCGCTGCAGGACCTCGTGCACCTCGCGGAACAGCCCCAGCGTCAGCAGTTGCTCGCGCCACAGGACCCGCCGCTCGTCGGGCAGCGCATCGAGGAAGCGCTTGCCGCGCGGCACGAGCAGCAGGTCCTGACCGGGCGTCTCGATGAAGTCCAGCATCTCGGCGGCCTTGACGATGGCGATCACGCGGGCGAATTCGCGGTTGGTTTCCTCGCAGATGTGGAAGATGTCGACCCGGCCGCCGTGGACCCCCAGGTGCACGACCAGCCCGACGACGTCGGCGGCGGCGACGTCGGGCAGGGGTTCGACCAGCGAGCGGGCCTCGGCTTCCAGGTCCGCGGCGGCGGTCTCCGTGGGCAGCGGGGGCACGAGGATGCGATAGAACACGGGCACCACGAACATCGTCAGCGTCGTCGAGCTGAACAGGCCCCAGACGATGACCGTGGCCAGCGGCCGCTGCACGTCCGAGCCCAGCCCGGTGGCCAGCGACGCCGGCAGCAGGCCGAAGATGGCGACGATCGAGGTCATCAGGATCGGCCGCAGGCGTTCCAGGGCCCCCTCGACGATGGACTCCTCCAGCGCCATTCCCTGCGCGCGGAGGGTCGAGATCCAGCGGACCATGAGCACGCCGTCCATGATGGCCACGCCGAACAGGGCGGTGAAGCCCACGGCGCCGGACATGTTCAGGTGCATGCCGCGGACCCAGAGGGCCAGCACGCCGCCCACGCAGGCGAAGGGCACCGCCAGCAGCACGACCACGGCGGCCCGCTGCGAGCCGAGCGTGACCCACAGCAAGACGTAGATCAGGCCGATGGTAATGGGGATCAGCACGAGGAAATGGATGCGGGCCCGTGCCAGGTTCTCGAACATCCCCAGCCACTCGACCTTGTACCCCGGCGGCAGCTCGACCGTCTGAGCAAAGCGCCGCTGGGCCTCCGCCACGAAGCCTCCCTGATCCACGCCCACGATGTCGCAGCGGACGGTCATGCGGCGGCGGCTGTTGGCCCGGGCGATCAGCGTCTGCCCGTCGACCATCTCGATCTTGGCCACCTGGCTGAGGGGCACCGGTATGCCGTCGGCCGTGTGTACCGGCAAGCGGCCGATGGCCTGGGGCGAGGTGGCCCAGACGCGGTCGAACTTGGCGACGATGTCGAAGCGCCGCTCGCCCTCATACAGCGTGCCGACCGGCTCGCCCCCCAGCGCAGTATCGATCAGGCGGTTGACGTCGTCGATCCGCACGTTCTCGCGGGCGCACAGGGCCCGATCCGGCTGGATCACCAACTGCGGCTGCGGCCCTTCCTGCTCGATGTTCACGTCCAGCGCGCCGGGCACCTTGCGGAGGAATTCCACGGTGCGGCGGGCCAGCCGCAGCAGGACCGCGGACTCCGGGCCGGAGATCTCGATGGCCAGGGTCGCCGAGGTGCCGTTGGTTTGTTCGGTCACCATGTCGATGATCGGCTGCGTGAAATTGAAGCGCGTGGTGGGGAACTCCTCGCGGAGGCGAGCCCCGAGGGCGGCAACCAACTGGTGCTTGTTATGAAACCGCGTCCACTGCTCGCGGGGTTTCGGGCCGACCATCATCTCGATCCGGCTGGGCGGGAAGGGGTCGGTGCCGCTGTCGTTCCGCCCCGACTGGACCGTGGCGAACTGGATTTCCGGGAACTCCAGGATGACCTGGCGGAGCGTCTTGCCGAACTCGGCGGTCTGCCGGATCGAGGTGCCCTCGGGGAAGTTGGCGCGAATCCAGAGCACGCCTTCGTCCATGTAGGGCAGGAACTCGGTGCCCAGCCGCGGCAAGACCCCCACGAAAACCAGGGCCAACAGGGCCGCCACCACCGCGGCCACGCCCCAACGGCCGGCCAGCAGCCGGCGGAGGACCGCGGCGTACAGCGGGCGAAAGCGGGCCAACAACGGGTTCTCCCACTCGCGGTAGCCGCCGCGGAACAGGAACGTCGCCAGTACCGGCACCACGAACAGCGCGAAGAACAGGGCCCCCGCCAGGGCGAACACCAGCGTCAGGGCCATCGGGCGGAAGAGCAGTCCTTCGATGCTCGTGAGCGACAAGAGCGGCAGGTACGCGCCGATAATCATCAGCACCGAGAAGAACACCGGCCGCTCGACCTCCAAGGCGGCGGCCAGCACGAGCCTGCGGATACTCCGCTCCGTCCGCTTCCGATCCGCGGCGCCCAGGCGGTGGGCGATGTTGTCGGCCATGATCACCGCCCCGTCCACGATAATGCCGAAGTCGATCGCGCCCACCGACAACAGGCCGATGGGAATGTTGCTGGCGTACATCAGCGTCAGCGCCACCAGCAACGAGAAGGGGATGGTCAGGGCCACCAGCGCGGCCATCGAGGGCCGGCCCAGGAAGAGCAAGAGCACCAGCACCACCAGCGTGATGCCCATCAGAACGCTGTGTCCCACCGTGTGCAGCGTGCTCTCGACCAGAAAGGTGCGGTCGTAGAAGGTCACCAGGCGGACGCCTTTGGGCAAGACCTCCGTGTTGAGCTCCTCGACGGCCTCTTTCACTCCGGTCAACACGTCCGAAGGGTTCTCGCCGCGGAGCATGACGACGATGCCCTCGATGGATTCGTCCTTGCGGTCCTTGCTGAAGATGCCGGTGGGGGGCGGGTAGTCCAGGCCGACCGCGGCCAGGTCCCGCAAGTAGACCGGCGTCCCCCCGATGGACTTGATGAAAATCGACCCGATCTCGGCGGTGCTCTCCAGCGAGCCCTTGCCGCGGATCACGAAGGACATGCTGCCGCGGGGCACGACGCTGCCCCCCGCGCTGGCGTTGTTGCTCTTCAACGCGTCGATCACATCCCCCAGCGACAGGCCGAAACGCTCCAACTGCGCCGGGTTGAACGTGATCGTGAACTGTTTCACGTAACCGCCGAAGTTCGCCACGTCGGCCACCCCGGGGCAACGGAGCAAGCGGGGGATCACCACCCAGTCGCTCAGCGTCCGCAGCTCCATCAGGTCCTGCGAGCCGTCGCCGACCAGCTCGTAGCGATAGATCTCGCCGCCGCCGCCGGTCAGCGGACCGAGGCTGGGCTTGACGCCGTCCGGCAGGGTGGCCTCGTCCAGCTTCTCCGACACGCGCTGCCGAACCCAGTAATTCTCGGTGCCCTCCTCGAAGTTGACCTCGACGATCGACAGCCCGAAGATCGTCCGCGAGCGGACGATCGTCGCGCGGGGGACGTTGCGCATCGCGATCTCGATGGGAATCGTGACCTGGCGCTCGACTTCTTCGGGTGCGCGGCCGGGAAAGGTGGTGATCACCTGGACCATCTGCCCGGAGATGTCCGGGTAGGCGTCGATATGCTGCTGGTGGAAGGCCCACACGCCCAGCCCGGCCAGCAGGCCGGCCACCGTCAGCACCAGCCAGCGGTGCCGCAGGGCCAGGTGAATCAGCGTGGGAATCATGGGGTGGCGCTCCCGCCTGCCGCAGGGCTCTCGGCGGGCGGGGCGCCCTGCAGGTCCTGCACGACGAAGGGCTTCAACAGAATCACGCCGGCCCCGATCACGCGGTCCCCCGCCTTGAGTCCCTGCAGCACCTCGACGCGGCTGTCGTACTGCTCGCCCGTCTTGATCTCGGTGACGCGCCACGCGCCGGCCTCCGCCGCCACCAGGGCGTAATCCGACTGGCCGACGTGCAGCAGTCCGTCGGCGGGCATCATGAGCGTCTCGCGGGGGTCGGTCCCCAGGCCGATGTCGGCGAACATGCCCGGCTTGAGCCGCCCCTGCGGATCGTCCACCTCGAAGAACACGCGGAGCGTGCGGCGCTCCTTGGAGAGGGTCGGGGCCAGGCTGCCGACGCGGCCGGCGAAGGCGGCGTCGGGAAAGGCGTAGAACTGGGCCGTGCAGGACTGCCCGGGACGCACCAAGCCGACCCGCGCTTCGGGCACTTCGGCCACCACGATCGCCTTGCTCTCCGTGGCCCGCGCGAGCAATTCGGGATCGATGCCCGCCTGGAGCAATTGCCGCTCCAAGGTGGTCTGCGTCCGCTGGGCGTTCTTCAGGTTCGTCTCGGCCTCGTGCTCGTCCTTCTGCCCCTGGATCTTGGCCTGCAGCAGGTCGGCCTGCGCCGCCGCCAGGTCCTTTTCCGGGTCCGTGCCGGCGCGCACGAGCTTCTCCAGCCGCTCGGCCACCTTGGTCTGCGCGTTGACCTTGGCTACCGTAAGCTCGTGGATCGAAGCGAGTTGCTTCTCTGCAAAGGGCACGTCGGCGCGGGCCTTGAGCCAATCGGCGTAGGCGCTTGCCAGGTCGGGAGTGTTGAAGTCCCAGCGCCCCTCCGCCATGCCCGGGCCGGGGGGCAGGCGGGCCACGACCGCGCCGGTGACCTTCAACAGCGCCTCCGACGTCGTGACGCGATCCACCGCGGCGACCGCCAGCTTCTTTTCCAACGGCGTGCCCGGCCGCACGTTCAAGCGGTGCGGGCCGCCCGGCGTCACGGCCGCCGTCTCCTCGGCAAGCGCCGCCGCTTCCGTGGTGGCATGGCCGGGCGGCCACACCAAGAGCGCCAGGACCGCGACCGTCACCAGAATCGCCGCGAGGATCTGCACGGCAGGCCAGAACCATGCCCGCCGCGCCGGCAAAGCCCCGCGCCGGGCCTCCGGTTGTCTTACGTCGGGCTCGGGCAGCGGGGCACTCGTCATTTCAACACCTCTTTGCCGATGGCCGCGTTCAGCCGGTAGAGCGCATGCCAGTAGTTGGATTGAGCCGTGATGTACGTGCAGTGAGTTTCGCAGTACGCCCGCTCGGCGTCAATCAATTCCAGCAGCGTCTTGCCGCCGACCCGGTAGGCGGACTCCGTGCGGTCGCGGACGCTGCGGGCCGCCTGGAGCTGCTCCGGGCCGATCGCGACCACGTCGGCCCGCGCCGCCTGGAACTCGGCCACCGCCTGCTCGATCTCCGCGTGGGCCTGTACGAGCTGCGCCTGCAAATCGAAAGACGACTGTGCCAGCGCCGATTCCGCCTTGCGGACGTTGCCCTGGTTGCGGTCGAACAGCGGCATCGTGACGCTCAGCGTCGCGGTATACCCCAAGGCGTTCGGCGAGCCCTGGCTTTCCTGGTATTGTTCCTGGGTCCCGAAGGAAGGCGTGACGGAGGGAAAGGCCTTGGTCTTTTCCACCCGGATAGCGCTGCGGGCCTTGGCCACCTGCGTCCGCAGCGAGATGATGTCCGGCCGGTTCTGCTCCGCCAGGGTCACGGCTTCCGCGGCCGACGGCGGTGCGGCCGGGGCGGGCACTTCCAGGCTGCCGGCCACCTCGAACCCCGGCGCGCTGAGCCCGCGGCCGATCGCGGCGCGGAGCTGCGCCTTGTTGGTCACCAGCGTTGCCTCGCGGGTCCGCACGTCGCGCTGGGCATCCAGCACGGAGAGGCGAATGCGGTCCGCCTCGATCGCTCCCGCGCCGCCGAGCTTGACGCCCTGGCGGGTGATGGACTCCACGCGCTTCAGGTTCGCCAGGTTCTCATGCGATTCCTCCAGCATGGCTTGCGCTTCCAGCACGCTGAAGAAGGCGGCGGCCGTGCCCGCCAGACGCTGCCGCACCTGGTCGCAGTAATCGGCGTTGGACACTTCTACGCCGAGCCGCGCGTTGGCAATCGCCGCCGCCCGCTTGCCGAACAAGAACCAGTCGATCGGCCAACTGCCGATGACATCCAGCTCCGGCGGTCCGCCGGGCGCCGCTGCCGTGAACGGCCTGGAGGGGAGATACACGCCGTTGACGGCCAGCGTCGGGTTCGGCAACAGCGCGCTGGTTACCAGATCGTCCCTGGCCTGCTCGATGCCTTCCATCGCACTGTGAAGTTTGGGGTCGGCCCGCAAGGTCTCCGCCAACGCCTGCTGCAGGGTCATGGCGGGCAGAAATTGTTGCTTGGGATCGTCCGCCGGCGCGGCATCAGAAGCCGCATGGGAGGTCGCGGCTGCGGGAGGGTCGCTGGTCGGCAGGGGCTTGGGGATCGCCCTGGGGTCATAGGAAGAGAGATAGGCTACTTGCCGGATCTCCGGCGAAGAAGCGGCAGCGGCCGAATCCTGGAGCCCGACTGGAGGCAGCGGGCGGGCAACGTCCTGGTGCTGTGTGGCGCAGCCGGCCAAGGCCATGCCCCATAGTATTAGGGTCCCAATCGCTGCCAACCCGGCCGGCGGAGCGGCGGGCGCAAACCCTCGGCGATGGTGGTGGGCATGTGGTCTCATATATCCGTTACAATCGGCACAATCCCTATGATCGTCGCGATTGAACCGCGTGGCAAGGCACACTTTGCGCCGTCGATGAGATTGACCCACACTTCTCACACACCCTGCCTTGCCCATCTTAATCCTGCCCGCTGCTCACTGCCCACTTTCTTCTTTTCCACCGGGGCCGGCGTTTCGGGGCGCGGCGGAGCGGCGCCGACCTCCTGCCGCAGCCGGCTGACGCCGTCCGGCCCTCGCGCCGAGACGTAGTGGACGGGCGAGGTCTTCGCGGGCTGGCCGGCGGCTTCTTTTTCCAGGACGAGCTGCCCTGCGGCGGTGAACTCCTCGCGCTTTTCGCCCCGGATGCGCGTCCAGCCCAAGAGCGTGCCGTCGTCCGCGTAGCGGTATTCGTCGCGCCAGTCCTTGCGGAAATCCAAGAGCGGATCGACGTAGTTGTCGCGGACCGCCGGGTCCGTGTAGTCGACCACCTGGATGCGATGCTTCTCGTCGTAGACCCGCTTTTCGTTGTCCAGCGTGTAGAAACAGACGAAGGCCGGGGCGGAGTAGTAGACGCCGTTGTGTACGAACACGCCGATGTCCACGCGGTTGGACTCTCGCAGCGAGCCGGGCGCGATGGGCCGCCGTTGGTGGTAGCCCACCAGCAGCTCCGCCTGTGACCCCTCGGCGTTGAGCTTGCGGATGTGGATCTTGCTCTCGTCGCCGCGGAGCACGACCCAATGGTACTGCAAAGGCTTGCCGTGGAGGTCCTTGCTCGCCTCGGCGCTGACGACCATCCGCCGCTCGTATTTCGTCGACTTGACGATGCGGGCCACCGCGCAGGGCGTGTCGAAGAGCCGCTCGCGCGGGCCAGCGTCGAAATAGTCCCGCCCCAGCACCGCCTGATCCTCTTCCAGCACTTTGATCTGCACCATCGGCGGCAGAACCTCGGAAGTGATGCCGTGGGCCAGGGTGACCATCTTCTCGGCATCGACCTGCGAGCCGTCGAACGCCGTGGGATGGGCCTTGCCGGTCAGATAATCCTCGGGCTTGGCCACCACGCGGTTGCTGGTGCGGAAGATCATCTGCAAGGCCGGCATGAGCGTGCCGCTGGCCACCAGCTCGCGCTTGACCTCCGGCCGCAGCGCCGCCAGAGTTGCCGCCAGGGCGTCCAGAAAGACGATGTCCGAGCCGGAAGAGCCCTGCGAGAGGATCAAGTAGGGCGTGTTGGCGGGCAGGCAGTCGCCGTAGCCTTTGCCCTCCGCTCCATTGTGGCCCGGGTTGTTGTCCACGTGTACCGGGTAGAGGTACAGGTGGTTGCCGACGTATTGCAAGTAGAGCAGCAGCGGCACTCCCGGCTGGGTCACGGCCAGCCGGCCCTGGCAGCGCCAGAGCGGGCCGGAGGTCAGCGCGGTCGATGAATTGCCGATGCACACGCCGTTGTAGAAGAAGAACCGCTGCAGGCCGTTGTGGAGCTGCCGTTTCTGCGCCTCGGGCGAGAAGGCGATGCAGGTCAACTGCGGGAAACTCCTGAAGTTCATGCGCGAATGGCCGTTGTCGTGGTTGTCGTAGAGGTCGCCGGCGTTGCCCGCGGCCGTGCCCTCCTTGGCCCACTGGCGGAGCAAGTCGCCGGCCTTGCCGTAGCCTTCGGCGATCGGCTTGGCGGCGGTGGCCTCTTTGTCGATCTTCACCAGCGACCGGAAGATATTGAACCGGCCGTCCCACGCCGTGTTGGTTTCGCCGACGACGACCTGGCCGTCCTTGGCCGCGGCCGGCTCGACGCGATATTTCCAGCCTTCCGGACGGACGGTCAAGGGCTCGGCGGCCTTTTTGAGCACTGTTGCGAACCGCGGATCGTTGCGCAAGTTGGCCAGGTCCTCGTCGCTCTCGACGTGCTTGGCGTCGCGGAAGCCCAGTTCGACCGCCTTCTGCAAGTGTGCGATCGCCTCTTCGTTCTTGCCCAGCCGCGCCAGCGCGCAGGCGAGGTTGTAATGGGCGTTGAAATCCTGCGGGATCCGCTGGACGGCCTGCTCTAAGAGCTTCGCTGCCTTTTCGTATTCGCCCCTGGCGAAAAGCTCGGCCACCGCCCCTTCGGTGACCACGTGCAGGGCCTTGAGCATCGGCAGATCGAACACGCTCGGCGGCGGCGAGGGGGCCGCTGCCGGCGCGGGAGTGCTCGGCGGTGGCGTGGGCGCGGGATCGCCCGCCAGCGCAGGGGCCAGGCCGACGGACATCAGCAACGCGCAAACTCCGGCAAATCGCAAGACAACCATGGAAAACCTCTTGCAGTCTGTTGGGGGGAAACTTGGTGGGATCGCACTATCCTACCACGGAAGTCGTGCAAGTTGCAAGCAGCCAAGACCAAGGCGGGTCCATGAGATGGGCGGGGTTGTGCGGTAGGATTTCTACGCAAAGGCGCGAAGTCGCAAAGTCGCAAGGGGACGGCAGAGAGGGTACCGCTCAACCGCGGTGTGACACCGTTCGTCCCCCTGCTCCTCCTCCCTTCTGTCTTTTCTTCGCGCCTTGGCGGCTTCGCGCCTTTGCGTTGAAGCCGGAAACGAACCGCCCCATTTCCTAAAAACAATTTGCCCGAGCAAATCGTTGACTTCTTGCGGCCCTGCATCGACGTCTGATATGCTAGGCCGTGGGTTGAGCCGAGAAGTTTTCGCCATCTGGAGACCCCCATGAAACGCGCCGTGTACATCCCGCCCTTCCTGGCTTTCCTGGCGTTGGCCGGGGCCGTTCCGTGCCGCGGCGGCGAGCCGGCGGCCGACGTGGAAACCGATCCCCTCGTCCTGGCCCATCTCGAGAAATTCCAGGATTGGAAGTTCGGCCTGATGATGCACTGGGGCATCTACAGCCAATGGGGCTCGATCGAATCGTGGCCGCTGGTCGAGGCTGACCCCTGGGCGCGGCCCGACGACCTGCGGCCGTGGCTGGAGCGTAACAAGGATTTCGCCCGCTTCGTGCGCGACTATCGGGCCCTGAACACCACGTTCCGCCCCCGCCAGTTCGATCCGGCGCGGTGGGCGGTGGCCGCGAAGGCGGCAGGCATGAAATACGTCGTGTTCACCGCCAAGCACCACGACGGCTTCTGCATGTTCGACAGCAAACAAACCGATTATCGCACCACGCACGCTTCCTGCCCTTTCCACGCCGACCCGCGGGCCGACGTGCTGCGGGCCGTGCTGGACGCCTTCCGCAAGCAGGGGTTCGGCATCGGCGTGTACTACTCGAAATCCGATTGGCACCACCCCGGCTATTGGGACCCCGCCCTGCCGCACCGCGACCGCAACGTGAACTACGACACGCGCAAGCACCCGGAAAAGTGGAAGACGTTCGTGGATTTCACGCACGCGGTCGTGGAGGAGCTAATGACGGGTTACGGCCCGGTGGACATCCTCTGGTTGGACGGTGGGCAAGTCCGCCCGCCGGAGCAGGACATCGACATGCCGCGGCTGGCGGCGATGGCCCGGCGGCATCAGCCGGGCCTGATCGTGGTCGACCGCACCGTGGGCGGCCGCTACGAGAACTATCGCACGCCGGAGCAGGAAGTCCCCGCGCGGCCCCTGCCCTGTCCCTGGGAGAGCTGCCTGACGATGGGCGAGCAGTGGTCGTACAAGCCTGCCGACCGCTACAAGTCGCCGCGGCAGCTCATCCACCTGCTGGTGGATATCGTTTCCAAGGGCGGGAACTTCCTCTTGAACGTGGGGCCGAACGCCGACGGCTGCTTTCCGCCGCCGGCTCTCCAGCGGTTGGAAGCGATCGGCCGCTGGATGCGGGTGAATTCCGCGGCCATCTACGGCACGCGGGCGGTCGCGCCCTATAAGGAAGGCCGTGTCTGCTGGACCCGCAAGGGCCAGACCATCTACCTCATCGTGCTGGCCGAAAAGGACGAGGCGGCCCCGCCCGCCCAGGTCAAGGCGCCGTCGCTCCGCTCGGTCCGGGCCGTCCGCATGTTAGGCGCCGTGGAGCCGGTTGCCTGGAAGGTGGGCCCCACGGGCCTGACCGTGGACATTCCCGAAACCATTCGCCGCGCGCCCCCCTGCGAGCACGCCTGGACGCTGGAGGTCACGCTCGGCGGCCCTATTTCCGGCCCCTGAGAGGGAACGGCAAAAAAGAAGCCCAAGCCGGAGGCTTGACAGAGAGTAGCCGGAGGTCGAAGCGCAGCGCAGACCTCCGGATGGGTTGTGGCGGAGGGCGGCAGAACCGTACAGATTGTCCCGCGACAAGAACTACCGAGGAGGAGCTAACATGCCGGAGCAGAACAGCGTGGGTCTCGATCGGATGCCGGGCGTCCGCGGAAGGAGTGCGGTGGGGGTGTTGCTGTTGGCCGGGGTCTGTGGGACGTGGGCCGGTTGCGGCGGAAGCGCGCTGGCCGCCGGGGTGGCCAAGCCGCAGGCAAAGCCGGGCCGGGGCGCCATGCCCAAGATCACCCAACCCATCCTGTTCGATACGCCCGAGGCGGACAAGGTGCTCGTGGCGATGCAGATCTTCCCGCCGGATAACCCGTGGAACCAGGACGTGTCCCGCTGGCCCGTCCATGCCAACTCGCAGAACATCATCGTGTCGATCGGGGCGCAAAAACCGTTTCGGCAGGACAGCGACATGGGCTTCATCCTCGTGCCGCCCAACCAGAAACGCATCGAGGTGAAGATCGTTGCTTACCCGGACGAGTCGGACAACGGACCGTTTCCCGTGCCCAATAACATGCCCGTCGAGGGCTGGCCGGTGAACTACCAAGGCAAGAACGTCAGCCTGGACGACGTCCAGCGCGACCGGCTCGGCGAGAACAGCGACCGCCACGCGATCGTCGTCGACCCGATGCGGGGCATGCTCTACGAGTTCTACCAGGCCAAGAAGACCGACGGGGGGTGGCAGGCGGCGCAGGCCTCGATCTTCGACCTGAGATCCAACCGGCTGCGGCCGGACGGCTGGACCTCGACCGACGCGGCCGGGTTGCCCATCTTCCCGGCGGTGGTCCGCTACGACGAGCTGGTGCGGGGGATGGTGGGACATGCGATGCGGGTGACCGTCCAGAAGAGCCGCCGGGCCTATGTCCCGCCCGCCACGCACTTCGCCAGCAGCCGCACCGATCCCAACTTGCCGCGGATGGGCGAGCGGATCCGGCTGAAGCGGGACTTCCCCATCGAAGGCTTCTCGCCCAACGTGCAGGCGGTGCTGAAGGGGCTGAAGAAGTACGGGATGCTGGTGGCCGACAACGGTTTGGACTGGGCCATCTCGGTGGCCCCCGACCCGCGGATCCCGCTGATGCACGAGGAATTTCGGCGGATCAAGGGCGCGGCATTCGAGGTGGTCGAGCCGCCCCGCGGCGGCGACGGGCCTGCCACGTCCCGCAAGCGCGTGCGGGCGGCGCCGGGCGGCGGTTGAGCGGCTCGCCGGGTGGCACGTCCCTGCGGGCACCGTGCGAGACCATGCCGACCGGGTACCACGCAATGCATGGTCTCGCGTGGTGCCCGACGGTGCCCGGTCGGCCACCCAGGGGGTACCCGGCGCGGTTGGCGGGCCTTCGTAACCGTCTATAAATCGCCGGGTGTGCTCACTCTTCCTCTTTGGGGCGTTCCACAGCAAGGAGTTTGGAGCCGGGGAATGGTTCCCAAGAAGCCTTCGTCAGAAAGTAGTACTCTTTGAGGTCCGGCTGCGGCCGCGGGAAAGGCGTATACCCTTGCGGTAGCTGCGCCCTCTCAAGCTTGCCATGAACTACGACCGGACGCCCAGACTCACACACTTCCCTCCATCGAAGCAACTCGGGCATGTTCTCGACAAAGACGGGGGTTCCCCGATAACGGAAAGACGAAGGGATGTTGCCCCAGCTCGTTGGAGAGCCAAAGCTCGATGGATAGCTCCGCAATGTCACGGTCTGCCCCAGTTGGTCTTCAAGTCGGACGAGCCTCCAGGTGCCGTCGATCAGCACAAACTGCTTACACTTGACCTCAGCGTTGCGCAAGTTCGCATCAGGTTTGTACAACCCGTAGGTCTCAATCAACTTGCCCTCGACGTGCTTGGGCCAGGGGCTTCCGGCGGCGACAATCACGCTCCATCCATCGCCCTCCATGACTGACTGATGATTTTCGGTGCGGGCGGTGCCCTGCATGAGCGCGCGACGGCTCTCGAAATCAGCCGGCGTGAACCGCAGTGGCTTAATGGCCTCGGCCTTGTAGACGACCAACCGGCTCCGGAAGTAATGCCACGCGGTCTGGAACTCTACGCCTGCATTACGATAGGCTTTTGGGGGCGCGCCGATGTAACCTCCTGTCTCGTACCCTTCCATCCGGTAGGTTTTGCCGGTTTCGAGCTCGGGAAGAGAAATGCCGGAGATCGCTTTTTCTCCCCATTCGCTAAGGTACGGTGCAAGCATAATCTGAATGTCCTCTTGAGTCGCCTGCCCCTGGATGCGTTGCACCCGCAAATTCGGGCCCCCCTCGTAGCCCTTAGACGGTCCCTCAACGACGATGCCCTCGACCTTGACGACATCGCCCAGTGGCACGTGCAGTTTTCCAACAAGCCGGTACTCGCCGCCAAGGCGATCCACGGGAACGTTCTGCGGTTGCTTGGCATCGGCAACCGCGTCCGCCACCAAGCTAGCAAGTGTGATCACTGCCGCCGCGGTCGCCGTCAGCCACCTGCGATTGGTCACGACTGGTTCGAGAAGCCGCTCAGTCACGTCTTTGTCTATTGGGATTCGCATGAGTGTGTTCCTTACCAAAGAATCGTATTGAAAGACCGTAAGCCGCGGCCCCTAGATCATAACGCAATGGAATGATGCCGGGGACAGCCCTTCCTTGGAGCAGAACCCGACAATGCTCTGCCCACTGGTTTGTTGGCGCTCAATCGCCTCCCGCCAATGCCGCTGCCGAGCTGCGCTCCCGGTCTTCGCCATCGCCTGCTCCTCCGAATGCCTTGGGATGAATCCTACCCAGGCATCCAGCTTGCCACGGCCGGCAAGGCTGGCGATTTATTGACGGTAACGGGCCTTCCACGCCCTTCGTTCCTCAGGGCGTGCCACCCGATGGCCAAACTTGTGCTTGCCGGGGCCGTTACGGCTTGCGCTTGGGCTCGTCGGCCGGTCGGGCTTCTTGCGGAGCCTTCTCCGCCTCGGCCCGAACGCTCTCAGACGTGGCGACGGCGCGGTGGCGCTCGACCGTAAGACCAAGGACGGCCGCCAAGGGCAGCGCAGGGACCAGTCCCCCGCCGGGCAGGCTGCGGCGGCTGGTGATCTCGATGCCCGCCGGCGTGCGGCGGAGGCAAGTCACCTCCGGCCGCAAGTGCTTGGCAATCGCCGCCGTGGAGGGGAGCATCCCGACATTCATCTGGAAGGCCGGCTCGCGGACGTTGCTCATCGCCGCCTGGGCGAGCATGGGCACGAGCGGATAGGCCATCTCGAAAAGTCCGGGGGTATCGGTGTAGCAGAGCCAGATGGGCCCGCCGCCCTCGGCCAGCACCTGGGCCACCTCCGGCTGTCGGGCCAACGAGCGGAACTCCGGGCCGCGGGACAAGTAGGCCTTGATGTTCTGCGGCAGGAGGGCCACGACCAGCTCCTTCTCGGTCAGACACCAGGCGGGGGCGAAGGGGAAACCAGTTGCCGCGTTGTTCAGGAAGTACACGTCCCGGCCCGCAAAGGGGAGTTTTTCGATACTCGGCTTCCCGCGGCCGGGCATGGCGTTGCGCTCCATCAGCCCGGCGACGGCAACGCGCAGCTTTTCCTCGACCGCGGCCAGTCGTTTGGCGTCGCGGACTTCCACGACGGCGGTCAGGCCGGTGAGCAGCAGGCCCCCCTCGCCGGGAGAATTGTAGAGGCACCAGCGGTCGCCCAGCGCGGCCAGGAGATCCTGGCGGAGATCGAAGCCCACCGACTGCTCCATCTGCCGGAGCACCTCGGTGACGCCGGCCTGGCTGCCGGGCCGGAGTTTCTCGACCGTAGCCAGGATGGCCTGCATCGCGCGTTCGGGTCGCAAGCGGCTGGCCACGGCGATGGTGGCGTCGGCGGGGATGGCCGCGAGGTCTTGCGGGTCGAGCGGTTTTTCATCCAACAGGGCCAGCAGCCCGCGGGGCTGGCCGTCGATTGCCAGCAGGATCTTGGAGACGAACCGCTCCTGGTCCAGGCCGGTCACCGCGACCAGCCCGCTCAGGTTGTCCAGGCCCGCCGCTTCCGCGGTCATGTTGGCCACCTGGCGGACCGGCGGCGGCAGCGCGCCGAGAATCCGGCGCACGTCCACATAGGCCACCGTGGAGGGCCGCTGGACCGGGAGCTGGCTGCGGATCGCGGTCCGCCAGGCGGGGGCATCGCCGCGGGCACGCTTGAGCATGTCGGCCAACTCGCCCTGGCCGACGGCCACCAGCAGGTACTTGCCGCGGACGCCCCAGGCGACTTCGGGCACAGCCGGTCCGAGCCGCAGGCGCTGCCAGGGATGGCCTTCGATATCCAATGTTTCCAGGCTTCCCGGGGGCAGCAAGGCTTCGAGTTTCCGCAGGGTCGTTTGCAGGGCCGCCGCCTGTTGGCCCACCTCGACGACCGCGCCGCCGTGGACATCCGCCGGCCCGGCAGGGCCGATGTTCAGGCCCGAAAGGTAGACGGCCGTCGGCCGCCCCAGAAAGACTTTTCCCCAGCGGAGCAATTCGGCTAGCACGGCCTGCTTCGCGGCCTCGGGCGGAGCTGCGCCGGTATGCCCTGCGGACGGCTGCTCCAGCCGCGCCACCACCGCGTCAATCTGCCCGCTCACGGCGGCCACGAACTGCCGGACCTCGGGCTCCGCCAGCAACTGCTCAACCTGGTTCGGGCTCTTGGCGTCCGGGGCGGCCACGCCCGACCAGCTCAAGTACACCATGCACTCCGCGGGGGCCAAGCGGGCCAGCATCGGGTCTTCCGGCAGCGGCGGAACCCCCAGCGGCAGCCCAACGCCGAAAGCCAGAAACAAGATTGCGGGAGCAATACCAAACCAACTTACGAAGCCAAACACACTTACGACAGCCATTACAGCACCTTTCCTTTCGTTTGCATGGTTTCACCGTTGCGGCAGGTCGGATTCGGTCCGACCGAGGACGATCTGGTCGAAGGCCGCCCCGCCACCCTTGACCCCCAGCCGCAGGGCGCGGACCCGCCACGCTTTCTTGGCCACCGCCCAGAGGTCCAGGCGGACAAGCTGCCAGGAGGCGGGGGGCGTGTCGAGCTTCTTGACCACGGTTTTGCCCTCCCAGGCGGTGGCGTCCCCGGCGGCGATCGAGTAACCCTCGTAACCGCCTTCGTTCACGCACAGCGTGATGCCCTTGGTCGCGGGCGACAGGGCCTTCCATGCGAACTGCAAGTAGCGGTACTGGCCGGGCTGGGGATGCTCGGCGATTTGAAAATCCCAATTGCGGACCGTCTCGCCGAACTGCTGCCGGAAGGGGCAGCCCGCGCTGCTCTCGCCGCCGCCGTCCGGGGTGAGCGTCAGGCACCGCCCGCCGCTGTAGGCCCCCTCCAGGGCCAGCGACAGCTTTCCCTGGCCCGTGTACAGGTCCTGTTGGATGTCCTCCTGCTCGTCGAAGAGGACGGCCAGCGGCCGCTTGGCGACCGCGTCCGGGTGTGAGCAGCCCAACACCTCGCCGTGGAAGACGATCTGGGCCAGGCGGACGTTGCCGCAGACGCCCCAGGGCAGCAGCAGGCGGAACCGCGCGGCCTCGACCGGCCGGGCAAACATGTGCGTGTGTACCGCGGCGTCGCTCAAAAGCGGCTGGATGGGCACCCAGCGTTCCCGAACCGCGTCCCAGAAGTCGATCCGCCCGTCGCGGAGCCAGCTTTCCGGATGGCCGGGGTCCTCGACCAGAGTCACGCCGGTCACGCGCATCTGCGTGCGGAAGGCATCGATCAGGATCGAGTTCTCCGGCGACGTCTCGGCGAAGGTGCCCACCATGTGCCACGGGATCCAGGCCTCCGCCGGGGCGGCGGCCTTGCCGTCGTAGAGCATGGCCACCTTCTGGCCGGGAGTTTCCACGAGCGAGTTCTCGCCCTGGGAAGTCAGAAGGCGGATCATGGGCGTGGTCTTGGCCAGCAGATTGGCAGCACTGCTTGTGCCAAGCAGTGGCACACTAGCGTTTGCTTCCGCGGCGGCGTTGCTCCAGCCGTCGATGTGCGAGGTGGGCGTGGCGTCCTCGGCCAGCAGCTTGCCGCGGAGGTCGGCCGCCTCGGGTACGAGCCGCGTCCGCCATTGCTGGGCATACCCCTTGTCGAGCCGGCAGACGGTCCCTTCCCAGGTGGCCAAGAGCAGGCTGCCGTCGGCCAGCCAGGCGGGCACCGCCAGGGCCTGCATGTCCCTTTCCAGCAGCGTGCGGCCTTCCAGGTCGGTCACGTACACGGTGCCGAGGCCGCTGGCGGCCGCCAGTCGCCCGTCGCCGGAGAAGCGGGGGAAGTGCAGCAAGTCGTCGCCGTGGAAGATCCACTGCAAGCCGTCGGCCACCGAGTAGAGCTTCAGCAGTTGCTCGCTCACGACCGCCAGCAGCGAGCCGTCGGCCGAGACGCAGAAATCCTCGGCGGGCGTGGGAATCACGCGGACCACCTGGCCGCCGCGGAGCACCCACAGCTTGCCGCCGTCGGCTATGTTGTAGAGCACACACGTGCGGGCGTCGGTACTGCTACGGGCGATGCGGATCTCGCCGCTGCGGCCCAGCGATTGCCGCCACTCGGGCCGGCCGTCGCGGGCTCCGTAGGCGGTGGCCGCAGTGCCCTCGATCACCAGGAGCGTGGCGGCGTCCAGGGCCACGACTTTGCCGGAATGCCGGCGATCCTTGTACCAATCCTGTTGCCAGAGGACCTTGCCCTCCGACGACCAGACGGCCAACCCCAGGTCGCCGGCAGTAGCGACCCAGCGACCGCCGTCGCCGACCGCGAAGCTGTTGATGTGGTCGCGCAAGAGGGCGGGGACGAAGCGGTGGGGCAGCCGCTGCGGCAGCCCGTAGAGGGCGAACCGCCGTCGCAGCAAGCCGTCGGCCCCGACCAGGTACAGGTGATAGCCCTGGGCGCTGCGGAGATCGAAGCCCTGGACGGCCAGGCCATCGGGCAGGGCCACCGGCTCGAAGGCGAAGTAGTGCCCGGCCCGCTGCCGCCAGCGGACCTTGCCGGTCTCGGTGTCCACGGCATAGAGATTGTGGTCCCAGTTCATCGTGTTCATCACGGCCAGCTTGCCGTCGTCGGTGAGCACCAGGTCACGAACATGCGGGCCGAAGGCTTCGTCGGCAGGCGTGAAGTCGCCCACGGACGGACCGGAGGCCGAGCTTGCCTTGGCCAAGGAATGGTTGCCGGATTCCGCGGAACTCTTTAGGGAACGCGCTCCGCGGCGTTCCGCGGCTTGTGCAGCGACGTTGTGCCCGGTTCCCGGAACGCCACGGAGGGCGTTCCCTACAGAGGCATCGCTCAACTTCAAGAGGTCCAGCGGCAACTCGGCGTCCTGGAGGCCGAACGTCAGCGTCGCCCGCTTGCCGCTGAACAACTCAACCGCTTCCACGACAAATCGATCCCCGGGCCCATTGAGCGGCAGGAGGAACTCGCCGCCGGCGCCTTGGGACGCCGCCGAGACATATTGCTGCTCCAATACCCCGCCGTCGGACGCGAGCAAGCGGACACGCACGGGCACGGCTGCCGCGATTGTCTCGTCGGCGCTGTCCCGAACCCGGACCTCCCATCGCATCGCCTTCCCGCGCTCGACCTCGCTTCGCAAGTCGGCCTCCACGCGGGCAATGGCGGCGGGAAGAATGGCAAAGATGCGCGCCGGGCTACTGCGGCAGTCGGCGTTTACGATGCCGCCGGCCGGCTGCACCCGCTTGCCGGCCAACACGTCGTAGACCACATGCCCCGCGGGCACGTCGAGTCCGAGCGGCACCACCTGCGGCAGTAGGCTGGCGCAGGCCAGCGTCACCCGCCACAGGCAGCCCGGCTCCAGGTCGCTGGGGACCGAGTTGTTGACCACGAACAGGTAGCGGCCCTGCTCGGCCCGCCGTTCGGTAAGAAACACCTGCGGATTGTCCACCTGGGCAGGCGGTCGCACGGTGGCCAAAGCCTTGGCCATCGCGGCGGCGTCGGCCTGCGCGCAGAGCGACGTTCGCCAGTAGGCGTGATCGTCGGCAGCCAAGCTGGGGTCCTTCTCCCACTTGTCGAACGATACGCCCAGCGGGGTGAAATCCTTAACCAGCTCGGGCCGGCAAGTGCCGTCGGCCAGCACGGCCACGCCCGCCGCCCGCGCGGCCCGCAGCGCCGCCAGCAGGGCCGGCTCCATCTCGACGGTCTGGCCCACCAGCAGCACGGCCTGGTACTGCTGGAGCGTGCCGGGTTGCAGGTCTTCGGCGAAGACGATGCTGGCCGGGCGATGGGCGTGCAGGCAAGCGACGTAGGCTTCCATCACGCGGGCGAAATGCCGGCCGGTGGCGCCCACCCAATCGTCGATCTTGTACATCCGCGCGCTGGCCACGATGGCCACGGGATCATGGGTTCGCATCGCGGCCAGCCACGGCCCGTAGCGGCGCAGGACGCCGTTCACGCCGCGGTAGACGCTGGCAATGCCGTTCCAGGAGATGCGCGGGTCGTCGGTGTTTCCGGCCAGGGCGAACTGCCACTGCGGCACGGGGTCGGAGCAGCCCACGCCGTCGGCCCCGCGCATAACCATCTGCCAGAGCGTGGTGAGGATCTGGTCGCCGGTGCCGGCGTCGTTCCAGACCTCGGGATGGCCCCAGGCCCGCTTGCCCGGCCGCTTGTAGAAATCGACGCTGAACGGCCCGTGGTAGGGCAGGGCGACCTGCTCCCACTGGGCCTGGAGATCGCTTTCATCGACGTTGGCGAGCGTGACGGGCGGGTAGGACTCGACGTTGCGGAAGGGGCAGGCCACGGCGGTAACGGCGTTGGGCGCGAGCTCCTTGAGCCGCTTGTTGAACAGGGCCTGGGCATCTACCGCATAAGACAGTCGGCGGCCGGCCACGCGACCGAGCACTTCGTCCCAGGCGCCGCTGTCGGTGGCCTTCTTAAGCGCGGCCGTGTAGCCCGCCCTCTCTTGTTGGGTGTTGGCAGCCGCGGCGCCGCGCTCGCCAAAAATCCACCAGTTGGACGCCCAGCTCCAGCCGCGGAAGGCCGGATAGCCGCGGAGGGCCTCGGTCGTGGCGGTCAGGTCCTTGAGGCACTGGTCGGGCTTGCGGCCGTCGAAACCCGGCCCGCCCAGCGGTAGCCCCGCGTCCATGCCCATGAGGATCGACATCTGCGAGATGCCGTTGGCGCCGTAGCCGGCCAGGGTCTGCAAGAGGGCGGGCAGGGTCACGAGTTTTTCCGCGGAGACGGCCAGTGGATCCGCTTCGGCAGCCTTCACCAGGGCCTCGACCTCGGATCGCGGCGTGGCCAGCGAGAAGGCCCCCATCTCCAGCGGGTGGCCCAAGCGATCGACCAACAGATTGAAGCCCAGGCGGGCCGTCCGCCGGAACGAGGCGGTAGCCCGGTCCGGGGCGTCCCAGGAATTCGCCTCAGGATAGGTCGGCCTGTAGTCGCCGTACATCATCAAAAGCGGCGACGGCCGATCCATGCCCGGACCAATCACCAGCACCTGGCGGACACAGGTGAGGCCCTGGCCGGCGACGCTCACCACGTAGCGGCCTGGCCGCAGCCTGGCGGTGAGCCATTTGGGAATCGTGAAGCGGAGTTCCTCGGCGGCGGGGTCGAAGCGGGTTGTGGTGGCCGCGATCGGCCCGCTGCCGTCGGCCAGGGTGATCGTCAATGGCGTGTCCTTGGGCAGGCCGGTGCCGCGGAGGTGTACGGCCAGGGGGATTTCCTCGCCGCGGCCGAAATCCACGCGGTTTCGCGGCGTGGCGGCCGCGGCACTGCCCCGCGCCCCGCCAGCCCGCACTTCCACCACCGTCTGTACCTTGTACTCGCTGCCGGCGGCGGCTTGCTGCCAGGGGGTCGCCTCGGGCGTGACCTTGATCTGGTAGAAGCCGGCAAAATCCCGGGGCACTTCGAGCGTGCCGCCGGAGAGCACGAGCTCGCGGTAATCCAGCACGCCGACGGGCCTCGCCCAGACGCGCCAGCGGGGCTTGATCTGCCGGCCGCCGCCGTCGAACTCGATGCGGAAATCGACCGCTTGTCCGGCCGTCCACGGGCCGCCCTGCGCGGTCACCGTCAGCCGCTCGTGATCGATGAAAACCGAGCGCTGGAACGCGCCCGTGGCCAGGTCATAGACCTGGAACAGCTCGCTGGGGTGGCGGCCGCGGAGCACGGCCTGGCCCGCCCACAGGCGGAGGCCGCGGATGCCCTCGGCCGGTTTCCGCTCGGGCGGAATCGCGAGCTTGACCTGCCCCACGGGTTGGCCGTCCAGGCCGATCTTCTGAACCATGTTGTCCTGCGAACCGACGGCGTAGAGCACGCCGTCCGCATCGACGTCGAACCCGCCGTTGTCGCCGTCGTAGGTGTTCGCGCTAATAGGCAGCGGCCGCTGCCATTTCAGCTTTCCGTCGAAGCCCAGGCAATACAACCCCGGCTTGCCCCAGAAGAACACGTAGAACGCTTGGGCCTTCTCGCACACGCGGAAGCCCTGTGCCGGGCACTTGTCGAAGTGCGGCAGGGCGAAGGCCCGGGTGATCTTGCCGTCGGCCTGGATGCGGAGGATGCGGTCGCGGTGGTGGTCCAGCGCGTAGAAGTCGCCGCTGGCCCCCGCTTCCACGCCGGCGGGGGCATCCCAGCCCGCCTCGTCGCTCACCAGGAAGTCGGTCACCACGTGGAGCGGTGCGAACTCTTTGTCGTAGATCGCCACCTGGTGCTTGAAATGCCCGTGGGCGCTGGCCACGATGCCCGCGGCGTCGGCGGTGGCGTTCTGGACGGCCTCCACGCATGCCGCGCCGAGCTTGTCGCGGCCGTCGCGGCTGACGCGGAGGATGTAGCCGTTGTCGTGGCCGGCCGTGGTGAGATACACCATGCCGTCGCGGCCGATCGTCAACCTCGCCCGCGCACAGTCGAACTTTGGATCCTCGCGCGAAATGGTCTGCTCGAGTCGAATCGGGACGACGGTGGGCGTCGGCGCGGCGGCCGCCGCAAAAGCGCAAGAGGTCACGAGCAGGACGGCGATGGCAGAACAATAGGAGCGGATCATAGCACGTCGGGTGGGTCGAGGGTGTTGGGTGGGTTGAGAGTGCAGGGTGGGTCGAGAGTGTAGGGTGGGCCGACGGGCACCGTGCGAAGCATGGTCGGCGAGCCCCACCACCGTTCTTCGCTCGACCGGTGGGGCTCGCTTCGCTCGACCCGCCCCACTTCTATTTGTCCGCAACGAGCACTACTTCAGCAGCGCCCGCTCGCTGGTTTGCAGGGTCACGGGGCCCAACAGGCCGGAGGCCACCAGCGGCGAGTCCTTCTTCCAGAGCCGCCAGCTCGTGAAGGTCTGGCGGCCGGTGGGGCTGGGCTTGTCCTCCGCCAGCCACTTGGGCCACGCCCGCAGCGTGCCGTTCGCGTTGCGGTCGCTGTCTTCCGGCAACTGCTCGTCGCCGATCATGCGGTTGATCCAGAGGTTGGTCACCTGAACCTCCAGCGTGTTTTCGCCGGGCTGAATCGCGGCGGTGACCTCGACGCGGTAGGGCGGTTTCCAGAGGAGGCCCAGCGGGTGGCCGTTGAGCTTCACGTCGGCCATGATCTGGACGTCGCCCAGGTCCAGGTAGATTGCGGACTTTGGATTCTGCACACCGGGCAGACGGAAGGTTGTCCGATAGGTGGCCGTGCCGGAGAAGTACTTCAGGGCGGTATCAGGGTGCTCGCTCCAGGAGATCAGCTTTTCGAGCGTGAGCTTCTGGGGCGTGCCGGCCTGGGCGGGCAGTTGCAGCTCCCACGGCCCAGCGATGGGCTGAGGCTTGGCGGGCGGCTGCACGTCGGCCAGCAGCGTGCGGCCCCAACGGGTCCGCAACTCGTATCGGCCCGGTTTCCAGGCCTCCAGCACGAGCTGGCCCTGGGCGGTCCGCCGCAGCTCGGCCGTGTGTTCCGCGGCCGGGGTGCCGGCCAGTTGCAGCATATCCGGATCCCGGCCGGTGGCGTGCCGCGGCAAGCCGTCCAGCGTGTAATCCACTTCCAGGGTCTTGACGACGTTCAAGGCCGGATCGTCCCCGGCGGCCATGTCGGCCACCTGGAAGGCCACGCCGCCGCCGTCCACCAGGGCCTGCAGCTTCGCGCACACGTCGCGGGTCCGCTGCGGATCGTCGAGGATCCCGTAACGCGCCTTGCGGATCACGATCGCCTGTCGCGGCCCAACGATCGGCTGGACCGGCTTTCCGTTGCAGGTCAGTGACACCACGGGATCCAGCGGCTTGCTGGGTTCCGCGCGGAACACCACGAACACCGATTCGGCGGGCTCCAGCCGCAAGGGGATGCGAGTGACGCCGCGGCGTTGGACGTATCTGGCCGCGGGCTCGATCAGCCCGGTCTCGGGCCACCACAGTTCGGGCCGCTTGCCTTGCACCCGCAGCGTGCAGACGGCCTCCTTGGCGGCGTCGGTCTTGTTGGCCACGAAGTAGAACTCCGTGCCGTCGTCCAATCGGCGGTGGATGTAGCGGAAGGGCGCGCTTTGCCCGCCGCAAGCGAAATCGGGCGGGACGCCCGCCGCCGCCAGAACTTGCTCGGGCGTTTTCCCCCACACGACCCTGCCTTGGCCGAGGCGATGCTCGATGACCTGCTTTCCGTCGCAATCGCCCCACAGCTTCTCGGCGAGCTTGCGGACCTGCTCGTCGCACTGCGGATAGTCGGCCAGGCTGGGCGACGCGAGGGGCGGCGAACCGATCACCGTCGCCCCCGCCTCGACCAACTTCGCAACCCCCGCGAGCAGCCGCGGGGTGATGGTCTGGGATGCCGGCAGGACCAGCGCCCGGTAGCTCATGCCGTCGGGCAGCTCGATGCGGCCGTCGCGGACCGACAACCGTGTCAGCAGGGCTTCCGCCGAGCAGCCGTCGAAGTTGTAGCCCGGCCGGTCCGGCGTGTCGCCGCCGCGGCCTGCCGGCGGCGGGTCGAACCGCCGCGGCGAGCCCTCCGGCTGCAAGTAGCAGAGGTCCGCCACGAACAGCCCCTGCTGCAAGAGGAACTGGCAGCGGGCCAGGTACTCGTGCCACGGCTTGGACTGCTCCCACCAGGTCTCGGTCCGCTCGTAGTGCAGCCCCCAGGGCCCCATCGACATGCCGGGCTTGCGGTCCAGCCAGGGCTGCATCGCGTAGCGGTGGAACACGAAGCGGTTGATGCCCTCGCAGAACGCCCAGTCGCCGAGGATCTTGATGGTGGCCGGGTGCAGCCGCCACTTCTCGGCGTCCGTGGCGGTGAAGGCCTCGGCGCCCAGGATCCGCTTGCCGTAGACGTGGGCCGCCGCGGACATCTCCACGCAACTGTAGGCCGTGCCGTTGCCGGTCGACCAGAACTCGGCCATCGGCTCGTCGCAGCGGCCGGCGTAGGCCACGTCGTCGCAGGGGCATCCGTCGTAGGCCTCGATCGACAGCCGCAGGCCGTGCTTGTTGGCCAGTTCGCGGAAACGGCCCGCGTAGTTCTCCACCAGCAGGTCCGAGACGGTCTGCCGCACGTCCCACAGGAACCGCTCGGAGCAGCCCAGGCTGTCGACGACCCGCCCGGTGACGATCGGCAGCAGCGGCAGCGGATCGTAGCCGCGGCGCTTCTGGAACTCCTCGCGGAAGCGCGGGGTCCAGTTCTGCGAGCCGACCTCCCAACTGTCGATGTGCGTCGAAACGAGCGTCTTGCCCGCCAGTGGTCCCACGTCGGAAACCAGCTTGCCCATCAAGCCGGCGAAGGCCGCGTCGGCGGCGGCCGCGCTCAGCTTGTCGCATTCCAACCCGCGGCCGGAGGCCGGCGCGGGCGCGTTGTTGTTGCCGGTGGTCGTGTGGCCGATGCGGAGCACGGTCCAATCGCCTTCCGGGACTTGCCACGCCAGGCGGCCCTTCTGGAACTGGGCCGTCAGGTCCAACACCTTGCCCGTGGGGATGGTTTGCTCGGCGGGCACGGTCGGGAAGGTTGCCGGCGGCGGCGGGAACTCCTGCCGCACAAAGGCCGCCTTTCCCTGGATATCTTTGATCCGCAACTTGCCCTGCGGCGTGGGGAAGGCCAGCACGGCAACGTCGCGGTAGTAGCCTGCCACCTTCGGCGGCTCCGCCAGCGTGTCGTCGAAGCTCCGCGGCCCGGCCACGGCCGTTTCACTCCAAGTCAGTTTCTGCTGGGACAGCTCGGGGGTAATCCAGGGACCGCCGCTGCCGCACCACCCGGCGTCATTGTTCATGTTCACTTCCAGCCCCAGCCGGCTGGCCTCGCTGCAAACATAGTTGAACAGCTCGCGCCACTTGGGACCGGCGAACGGGACCGGCCCCACAGGCGCCCCCTGGTCCACCTCCATGATCAGCACGCCGCCGATGCCCACCCGCTTCATCGCCTCCAGGTCGGCCGTGATGCCTTCCCGGGTGATGTTCTGATTCAACCAGAACCAGTAGACCCAGGGCCGGGCGGCATCCGGCGGCGTGACAAACGCCTTCTGGAGGTCCTCCGCCGCCACCGCCGCGCCGCCGAGGCTGCACACCATCAGCAGAAATGTCGCCCATTGTTTCTTCATGACGTGTCTCCCCCAGATGGTCTCTTTTGCCCAAACCCGCCGCCAGTATGGCACAACCCAAGCCGAGATGCCAGAGGCGGGAAGAGGATTGGGGATCGGGGATTGGGAAGAGGAGTTTAGCGGGCGGGCCGGGTACCCTTTGGGTGCGCCGCTCTGCCCGCCGCTCTAGAGATTGGGGAGTGGGGGATTGAAGTGAGATAATAAATAGGTATCCGGCAGGCGACGGCAAGACCCCCGGGACCCCCTCTCGTTGGGGCGAGGTCTCCGACCACGCCCCTGCCGCGACCGCAGGCTTATTGCGTTACCCTGGAGACCTGGCGGCCGGCCCTCGGCGGGGTCGGAGACCCGCGCCGAACGCCGGGTTTGCGGGCCCTCCACGCCCTTCGTACCTCAGGGCGTGCCACCGAACTCTCAAACTTGTTCTCTCGCGAGCACCAATGTTCAGTCCAGGTGGAAGACTTCTTCCATTGTGGCCCACCACTCGCCGGCCGCGCGATCGGCCAGGGGCTCTTGGCAGGGGATGCAATGCGTCCACCACCGCTGGGTCGTCGGATCGGCGGCCATCTTGGCCATGTCCGCGGCAAAATCATCGCCGCTGTACTCCAGGTAGCTGAACAAGTAGTGCTTCCCGTCCGGCAGTTTGCGAAGGTAGATCGAGTAGTTGCGGATGTGGCACGCGCGGATCATCCGCAGCACGTCCGGCCACACCGCCGCGTGCAGCCGCCGGTACTCCTCGATCTTGTCTTGCCGCAGGCCGATCACCCAGCCATAACGTTTCATGCGAACGCTCCTTCTCGATCATGCCGTTGTTGCAGGCCGCGCGCCGGCGCCGCCGCTCGCCCAGCTCGCAGACCATGTCCAGCTCGCGGGCCTGCCGGCCGGACGAGTACTCGAAACCGCACTTGGCGTAAACGTGCCGCGCCCGCAGGTTGGTCGCGTCGACCTGGAGCCAGATGCACTCGCAGCCCAGCTCGACGCCCAGCTCGACACAGGTCTCCGTCAGCTCGGTGCCGACGCCGACGTTCTGGTGGCCAGGCCAGACGACCACCAGCATTTCACACTTTCGCTGGTCGATGGGAAACAGCGCGGCGTGGCCCACAATGCGCGTGTCCGACGTCCGGGCGAGCACATTGATGCCCGTGGCGATCATCTGCCGCACCCATTTTGCGCAGGCCTCGTCCTTCAGCGGGGGGAGCCCCTGGAAGGAGTTCCTGGGCTGAAAGGCCAGATAGGTCTCCAGGAACTGGCGTTGGACGTCTTCCGTGAGCATTGCGAGGCGGAGCAGGCGGCCGTCCTTGCTGAAGAAGGCCCGCGGAAGACATTTTGCGGCGGAGCGTGCGGCGGCAGGGTCCATGGCCCGGCACCTGGGTTGAGTTCCCAACGCACATAGGGTACCCGCTCCCATTGTCGGCGGCCTTGCTCGGCGGGGTGCGCGAAAACTCCGCCCGTCCCTCTTTCCCCTGCCCGAGGTATAATCGTCGCGTTGCATACAGCTTCACACCGCTCACCCGGCAGTCACTCCCGGCTTGGAAAGAAGACAAGAAACGGTGGAGGAAGGGGAAGGCGGAGGGCGGCAAGCGGTGACTCCCAGCCTGAAAGGAAGGCAAGAAAAATGCCCTGGACCAGCGACGCGGACACGACCCTCGGCGACGTCAAGGAGGCCATCGCGGGTTTCACCCGCCGCCGCGACTGGCAGCCGTTCCACACGCCGAAGAACCTGGCGATGGCGGTGGCCAGCGAGGCGGCGGAGCTGATGGCGCATTTCCGCTGGACGGACGACGCCGCGGCGGCGGTCATGGGGGATGCCGAATCGGCCCGGGCGATCCGCTACGAGGTGGCCGATGTCCTGGTGCTCCTGGCCGAGCTGGCCAACGTGGCCGGGATCGACCTGGCCCGGGCCGTGGCGGAGAAGATGGCCCTGAACGAAGAGCGCTACCCGGTCGAGAAGGCCCGCGGCACTGCGGCGAAATACGACCGGTTATGAGGGGCTCCTGAGAAGCCGGTAGGTCTCCTGGGCGTCGGGGAACGGTTCCAGCGCCCGGTTGAAGATCCCCAGCGTGTAGGCGATGGTCATGCCGTAGTTGGTGATCGGCACGCCGGCGCCGCGGCAGCGGAGCAGCCGGGCGAGCATCTCGCGGCGGTTCCACATGCACGCGCCGCAATGCACCACGAGCCGATAGGGGCTCAGGTCGTCGGGGAAATCCCGCCCGGCGGCGGTCTGAATCTGGAGTGCGCCGCCCACGTACTGCCGCAGCCAGCGGGGGATCTTTACCCGCCCGATATCGTCGCCGATGGGGTGATGCGCGCAGGCCTCGGCCACCAGCACGCGGTCGCCCGGCCGCAGGGCGTCGATGGCCATCGCCCCCTGCACCAACTGGCCTAGGTCCCCCTTCTGCCGCGCAAAAAGGATCGAGAACGAGGTCATCTTGACCCCCGCGGGCGTGTCCGCGGCAACTTTGAGGAAGGCCTGCGAGTCGGTCACCACCAGGGCGGGCGGCCGGCGGAGCCGCTCCAATGCCTCGCGAAGCTCGCGCTCCTTGACCACCAGGGCGTAGGCGTCGCCGTCCAGCAGGTCCCGCAGCGCCTGCACCTGGGGCGCAATCAGGCGGCCCTTGGGCGCCTCCAGGTCGATCGGCACTACGAGCACGGCCAGCTCGCCGGGCGGCACCAGGTCCGCCACCAGCGGCGGTGAGCGGAGGAACTCCTCCGGGGCGGCCCGCACCAGGGCCTCGCGAACCTCCGGCACCCCGCCGCCCCGGATCGCCACCGTCTCGACCCACGCGGTCTGCCGGGCGCGAAGGGCTTGGAGAACCTCCGCTGCCGGCCGGCCCAGGTCCGACTTGTTGAAGACCACCAGGGCGGGGACCTGGCGACGGTGGAGTTCGTCGAGGATGGCTTCTTCAAAAGGCCCCCAGCGGCCCGCCTCGGCCACGATCAGCCCCAGGTCGGTGCGGTCGAAGACCTGGCGGGTCTTTTCCGCGCGGAGTTGGCCCAACGCCCCCACGTCGTCGATGCCCGCCGTGTCGATGAACAGCACGGGCCCCAGCGGCAAGAGTTCCATGGGCTTTTCGACCGGGTCGGTCGTGGTGCCGGCCACCTCGGAGACGATAGCCACCGGCTGGCGGCAAAGCGCGTTCAAGAGCGACGACTTGCCCGCATTGCGGCAGCCGAACAGCCCGATGTGCAACCGCAGGCTCTTGGGGGTATTCTGCATGAGGCATGAAGGCGGAGTGTAGCGGGCGGGCGGGCACCGTGCGGAGCAGGGTCCGCCGATCCGCAAGGACGAGGGCGGAATGTGCCGCCGCGGTCCCTCGGGGATGTCCTTGCTCCCGGACTCTATTATATACTGTGACTGAGCCATGCCCATGGAACAAGCCATGCCGGAGCCCAGCTTCCACATCGTGCTGGTCGAGCCGGAGATCCCGTTGAATACGGGCGGCATCGGCCGGACCTGCGTGGCTATCGGGGCGAAGCTCTGGCTGGTCCGCCCGCTGGGCTTCCGCCTGGACGACCGCCGGCTCCGCCGGGCCGGGCTGGATTACTGGCAGCACCTGGATTGGGAAGCAGTCGACGATTGGCCGGCGCTGGTCGGGCGGCTGGCCGGCCACCGCCCCTGGCTCCTGAGCAAGACGGCCGCCAGGAGCTATAGCGAGGCGCGGTTCGCGCCGGGCGATTGGCTGGTCTTCGGCAGCGAGTCGCGGGGGCTGCCCCCCTCGCTGCTGGCGGCGACCGCCGATCGTTGTCTTCGCATCCCGATGCACCCGCAGGCCCGCAGCCTCAACCTCTCGGTCAGCGTGGCCGTGGTGGCCTATGAGGCGGTTCGCCAGTGCCGCGGCACCTTTGGGCTGACGGGCAGCGAGCCGGGAGCGTAAGCTCCCGGATCGGACCGGTGCTCCGGCGCCCCTTGGTTGACGGGCGCGCAGGCTATGCTTCAGCATAACATTCGTCGCGATAACCTTTTGCGTTATGCTGAAGCATAACCTGCGAGATTTGCCAGCCCGCTGACCGCACGTCGAGGGAGCACCAGCCTTGGTCCGGCTCCGCCCGAAAAAAGGGGACAGTCCCCCCTCGACTTCAGCCGAAATTATGATAGAATGCGCATTGCCCTGGGACGGCCTCCGCTGCCCGGGGCGCCTGGACGCGGGGTGGAGCAGTCCGGTAGCTCGCGAGGCTCATAACCTCGAGGTCAGAGGTTCAAATCCTCTCCCCGCCACTCACACAAACCCCCGGGCCGCAAACTGTGGCCGCGGGGGTTTTGGCCATCTAGTCCTTCACAAATCGGGAGCCTGCCCATGGGGGCCACGCATGTGACCGTTGCGGTCGCCAATCCGGCAGATCCGGAACGCCGCTGGGAAGGGTTGTTTCTGGTCGACACGGGGGCCACGGACTGCTACGTCCCCGCCAGCCGTTTGCGCGAAGTCGGTATAGAACCCGGGGGACAACGTACCTACGAGTTAGCCAACGGTGCTGAGGTCGCCTTGAAAGTCGGTGTCGCCCGGATCGAGTTCATGGGCGACGTCGTAGGGGCCACGGTCATCTTCGGCGAGGAGGACTGCGAACCAATTCTCGGCGTCACCGCGCTGGAATCGGCGGGGATCGAGGTCGATCCGGTCAGTCAGCGGCTCAAGCGGCTTCCGGCGGTTCGCTTGAAGAAGCTACAGGCGCGCTGATCGCCCGGCACCTGCCGGGGCTCGGCAAAAGGGACGCCGATGATTTCATCGCGCACGCCCGAAGGCGAATCGAACGTGTGTCCCGTGTGCCAAAGTCCGGTGCGCGTGGAACCCTCGCGCATTTTCGGCGACGCCCAATGCCCCGCCTGCGGCAGCCTGCTTTGGTTCTATGTGGCAGGCGGTGACGCGCGGATCTTCGAGCGCGACCAGGGGGAACAGATCGAGAGTCGCTGGACGGCCCTGATCGCGGAGCGGCTGGGGATCAATCCGCACGCTGTGCGCGACGGCGACTGGGATAAGCTCGGCATTGATTCGATGGACTTGGCGCAGTTGATGATGGAGCTAGAGGAAGAGGCCTAGCCTGTCGGCAAGAACCGACAGGACCAGTTGCCCAGCGAACCCTAGGCAGCGAAGCCGGCGATTGCATCGCTCTATCGAGCCGGTCGCGGGATGGCGTGCCAAGACGATCGGCCATAGCCCGCAGCGCCCCCTCTCTAGTCTGCCCGTCCGGGCTTTTGGGGTCCCGCTAGTCCCCGCTTGTCCCTTCCCTTGGCAAGCGGTATATTCAAGAAGGGTGCAAACGCATTCCGGGAGCGAGAAGGGCGGCCACGTTTTTTCGAAAAAGCGCCGCCGGAGCGATTGAATGGAAGGGCAATACGACGCGGCAACCCCGCTGCCCGCACTCGTGGCGGGTTGCGAGGAGCGGATCGCCTACGTCTTCTCCGACAAGAGCCTGTTGCAGGCCGCGCTGACGCACGCCTCCGGGGCGGAACATCGTCTGGCCTCCAACGAACGGCTGGAATTCCTGGGGGACGCCATCCTGGGGGCGGTGGTTTGCGAACTCCTCTACCGCCAGTTTCCCCAGTACCTCGAAGGGGAATTGACGCGGGTCAAATCGGTGGTGGTCAGCCGGCGGACGTGCGCCAAGATCAGCGAAGCCCTGGGCATGCAGGAATTCCTGATCCTCGGCAAGGGGATGGCTACCCACCCGAGCGTGCCTTCCTCGGTGCTGGCCGACGTTTTCGAGTCCTTGGTGGCGGCGATCTATCTCGACGGTGGCACGCAAGCCGCCCGGGAGTTCCTGGAACGCTACATCCTGCCGGAGATCGAACTAGCCGCCGGAGGGGTTCTAGGAAACAATTACAAGTCGATGCTGCAACAGTTGGCGCAGCGCGAGCACGGCACGACTCCCATTTATCAACTCCTGGACGAAAAAGGGCCCGATCACAGCAAGTGCTTCAAGATCGCCGCCCAGGTGGGCGCCAACCGCTTCGAAGCGGCCTGGGGCCGCAACAAGAAAGAAGCCGAGCAGCGCGCGGCGCGGAACGCCTTGTGCGAGATCCACGGC
>Ga0326727_10006718_pt1 | contig 31224 bp, 26 predicted proteins | sample MB2enrmetagenome_FD_207643 | JGI IMG/M metagenome (GOLD analysis project Ga0326727, IMG submission 207643) | Lab enriched peat soil microbial communities from McLean, Ithaca, NY, United States - MB29MY | ecosystem: Environmental > Terrestrial > Soil > Wetlands > Peat | place: USA: New York... | reverse complement strand
CCCGCTCGCTGGACAGCAGAGCGGCGATTTCATGCGGAACTGATTTGTCCGCGGTCTGAGTCTCCACCCCTCTGTTGTCTCAGACCTTACCCGATAACGGCAGTTCAACTTCGGGATTCGGGCTTAGCCATCGTCTTGACGGTCAAATTATGACTGCCGGCCAGCATGCGCGAGATGAAGGACCTGTTGCGCTTCATTCGCCGCGCCATCTCAGCCCGAGAGATTCCACTCTGGTTGATGGCATTCTGAATTGTCGATTGCGCCATTGCGAGCGCCGACTCCTCGATGATGTCCAGATCCACCGTGTCCTCTACCCACTCATTGGGCTTAGCCCAATGGCTCATATATTACCTCCTGGATATTCGGCCAAAAACTCTTCGTACAGATCTATAGCCTTTTCAATTTCGCGGTCTTCCCTATCGGATGGAACCGTTGCTGGTTCTCGATTCGACGCCGCCGCCATCTTTTGTGAGAGCGTATATTTGGCCGTAGAAACGTTTCCGCATCGGCTTCTCGATCCTGTACAGTAGGAAATCGTCAGAAGGACACCTTTGGTTTATGCGTCGTTCGTACCTAAACACACGCGCCAAGTTTCCGGCCAGGTGCTCCCGTATTGGCAGCGACACCTCCTATCCAGCCAATTCCTGCCCAGATCCATCCTCGACCCTCCCCCCACGGATATGTTGACTTTTATGTCAACACGACGCTTCGAAGTCAACCCCAGTTGCAAAAAGAAACGGACCTAGAAACCAAGCGTCTGGAACATTAGTTTATGGTCAGTAAACGGCGGTGGCGCTGGAGCCGCCGCACTGCAGACGGGTGACGCCATCCGGCCAGCGCATCCATGACTCGTCGGGACGCTCTTATCCGGACGTGCGCCAATCGGGAGACCCCCCGCCACGTCGGTGGCTGGGAAGTGGTTCCTGTGCGCCGGCTAACTTCCGGCGGTGCTCAGAAAGAGATCCCGCTCCGCCTCGCGCCGCCGGGTGAGACCGGGAAGCACTGCGCCGTTGGCGTGGTTGATATCCAGGAATTCGAGGGCCGCCGCGGCATAGTCGCCGGAGTTGATTCCGGATACCAGCTTGGGCGCCATTTTGGGAAGTTGCCGGGGGCCCCCTCTGAGATTGAAGCACAGCGACACGAGCGCGTCATGCTGCCCTTGCGTCAAGGGCGCGTGAATCACCGATGCCAGGTGGCGCTCTATCTCTTCGATATCGAGGCCGAGCAGTTCTTCGGCGTGTTGTTCGGTGATTCGCATACCCGGTTGCACGCCGGCGGTGTGTCCCCACCCGATGGTCCATGCGCCCGCGGGACAGAGGTAGGCTTCGAGTGCGAGCGACTCGAAGCGCTTGATCAGGTCAATTGCCGCCCGGCTTGCCTTCATTCGTCACCTTGTCGAAGTTGGCCAGAACGAGATGCGCGAACCGGTACAGCCACAGGTAGATGGGCGGACCCGCCGGTGTGGGATCGGGGAGGGCGCGCGCGGCAGCCGAAGCCACCAGCGCGGCCGTGCCTCCCGTCAACAGATTGAACACGTATGAACGCATGAATGTAATACCCTCTCTTTCTGGCGGGCCTTAGTCAGCCTTTTGAAGCGGAGTCAAGAGCCGCGGTCACGCTGGCCACGGTCGGATGGTTTTCCAACGTTGCCACCAGGGACTGGATGGCCGGCCACACCTCGCCGAAAAGCGCGGAGAGACTGGTGGCGTTGGCTATGACGGAAGCGGCGGCGGTGACCTTGCCCATGACCGCTTCCTCCAGCGAGTCGAACACGGTCACTGCGGGTGCGAGGGCCGGGGCCACGGCGGCAGCTACGGTGCTGACGTCCGTGACGACCGTTTGGATGGCTGCGCCATTGTTGGTGAGCACGGTGGCAACCTTGCTGGCGACGGCCTTGAGGTCCTTCCATGCGGCTGTGAATGCGTTTGCGAGTGTCATGTAGATTTGTCCTCTCTTCTGTTCCGCCCATTCCCGCCGGGCGCGCGGCTATAATGCTTAGCTGCCAGAGGTGGCCGGGGGAGTCGCCGCAGCAATTGTCGCCTGCGCAGCGGCGATGAGGGCATTCAGCGCCGCAACGTAAGCGGAGGTATCCGCGCTCAGTTGCGCTTGCGCCGGTGCCAACGGCGCCGTCGCTGTCGTGATGGCAGTTTGGATCGTTGCCACGTTCGCAACGTCCGAGTTGTATGTCGCCTCCGCAGCGGCGGCGGCGGTGATTGCTTGATCTAATGGTGAGTTCATGGTTCTCCTTTTACGGTCTGCTTGACACCAACTGGGCCCCGGTCACCGTCAAGCTCGTAACCGGGTTCAAATTCCGGTAGATCACCACCCCGTTCAATCCGTAACCGATCAGCCGGTCATACCATTTGGGCTTTGTGAGGCGGTTCAGGTTGTTGGCTGTCGCTGCGCTGTCCGCGACCAGGGAATCGGCGTTCCTCACAAACCCTGGCAGTGCAGAATTGAAGGTTGTCGATGCCTGCCCGAAGTTCAAGGCGGCCCGCTCGATCCCCTTGGACGCTCCCACGTACCGGTTGAAGACGCAATCGGCGTTGTGGTCGCAGTCGAGAAACAGGGGGAGCGAAGCATTCACCTGCGCGGCGATGGCGGCGGAATTGTCGAGGACCGGCTGGAAGTCCCGCCGCAGCGCTTCCACCGTTCCAAGGGCCGTATCCGCGCGCGCCAGTGTGTCGCCGAGGCGCCGGTCGGCCATCTTTCGGATCTCGGCAACCTCGGTCATAACGTCCGAGCGAACCGCCGCCGACTGCCTCTCGGAGCGGATCAGCACATCCTGGCGGGCGGATTCCACTTGCGCGGTGAGATCCTTACGGGCTGCTTCGACCACGCCGATCAGGTCCCGGCGAGTGGCTTCGACCTCGCCGGGGATGGCCGCCACAGTGGCCGTGGCGGCGCGCAGCAGGAAAATGGCACTGACCACCAGCGCCGTCACGGCCGCCAGGAAGGCGCAAACGAGAATCTGCTGAGATGTTTTCATCGGATGTATCCAGAAGCCCAGTGACGCCCCCTCCCACCCTGTCCGGGAGACCCGGGAGCCGCCCAAGCCCCAGGCCGCCCAGACAAGTGGAAGCCATGGCAACGGGAGTTGCACGCCACAACTCCTCTGCTTTGATTATGGGGTCGCCTGCTCCAAACAGACCCACGTTAAGCTACTGAATCTGAACAAGAAAATTTTTGTGACTGGGTTTTGCTGGAGAGTCATAATTGCGAACGGGAGATGTGAATCTGCTATGGGGGTCAGAGATTTCTCGCGAGCGCCGCTTCGCGAGTTCCGCGATAGAGGTTATGATGCCGCGCCGGTGGACTCGACAGCAACCCCGCCGTGGCCAGTCACCAACAAATAAGAATTGGATTCCCTTTTAATTCAGCGGCTTGGCGAATTTGATTTCTTAGTTTGGCAGATGCGTAAGGTAATCTGAAATTGAAAAGGACCGCTGCTTTTCGGCGGTCGCTTACAGCGAAAATGCCAAGCGATCCGATTATTATCATCGTCTCGTCGTTGTGGTAACAAGCTGTCTCCGAAGTAACCAAATCGCGTTCCCCACAGGCGCGTCACCTGAATAACCCCAATTTGGGGCAACCTATTCAAAGGTATGAACTGGTATCATTCTTTGGGGGTATTACCGAAAGGGAATATTCCCAAAGAATCACCAGATTTATTTTGAAATCTCGATAGGCAGGTCCGAAGCTGGGTCATTTGAAAACAGGTAAAGTCGCGGCTTGTTGCGTGCTCGTATTTTCGTTATTCGGCACGGCGCGGAAACCCGTTCCGAGACTGAGGGCGAAGCCCCTGCTCGCCACGGAAGACAGATCCGCGCGCCGTGCGCCGCTGCTGGCACAATTGCGCCAGGCTGCCGGCATATTCGGTCCCGGCCAGTATGGCGATGCCGCAAATCAATTTGAATCCCTTCGGCGGGCTGCACTGGCAGTAGGGGACGAGTATGTAGCCGCGCGGGCCACCGGCAATCTGGGCGGTTGCCAATTCGCTCTCCACCAGTACCAACCGGCTCTACGCTCCTTCCTGGAGGCGCACCGGCTGGCAGATCAGTCTGGCGATGCCAGCTACGCCGCGGTATTGGATGTCAATATCGCATCGCTCTACTCCGAGATAGGAGAACTGGAAGCCGCGGCGCAATGGATCGAAGGCGCCCTGGAGCGCATGTCCGGCCAGGACCGGCGCGAACACCTGCCCCAGTTGCTGATCCAGTTGGCCATCGTGCGCGCGCGGCAAGACCGCCTGCCAGAAGCGGCCGAGTTGTTCCGCCAGGGAGCCGACGGCGCCGATCGCGCCGGCGACCTCGAGCTTTACGCCATTGGCTGGAATCGGCTGGGCGAAGAGTTTCTGAAGCGCGGCGACCTGGCGCAAGCGGAACCAGCCCTGCTGGAGGCATACCGCGTCCGAAAACTGAACCGGCTGGCTTTGGACAGCTCGTATCGCAACCTGGGACGTCTGCGCCTGGCGCAGGGCGACCTGGTGTCCGCTTCCGCGCTGCTGGACCGCGCCGTGGAACTTGCGGCTCGGCCCCAGGGCCCCATACCTTCGTGGGACGTCTACCATTTCCGCGGACGCGTCCGGCTGGCGCAGGGCCGCTTCCGGGAAGCGCTCGAGGACTTGCGAACCGCGGTGCGCCTGGCGCGCGCATGGCGCTGGTCCGCGCCGCCCTACGACGCCGCCCGCGCCGGAGCCGAAGGCATGCTCGAGCAGGTCTATTCCGCCCTGGTGGAAGCCGGCAACCGGCTTTATCTCGAGACCCGCGATCCCGCGCTCATTCGTGAGACGTTCGAAGCCGCGGAGGAGCATCGGGCGGGCAGTCTGCGGGAGTTTCTCTTCGGACGCCGCGCGGCCCCTGTGGACGTAGCAGCCTCCGGGGAGGCGCTCGACCGGTTGCAGCGCGAGGAGGCCCAGGCTTTGCGGACTCAAGATCCGCACGCCCAGGATGTGATTCGCGCTACACGCGCCGAAATCGTCGGCATGCAGGCATTGCCGGACGCGGTTGCCCATCCCGCGACCACCGGCCTGCTGGAACGCACGCGGGCGGCGCTCGATTGCCATACCGCCCTGCTGAGCTTCCACCTGGGCGATTCCGTCTCCTGGCTGTGGGCGCTGGACCGGGCTGGGCTGGCGCTCTACGTGTTGCCGCCACGCCAGGAGATCGAGTCTCAGATCCAAGCCGCGACGCGCGCCATCCGCGGAGATTCGGGAGATTCGACGGATACCGGACAGGCTGGCGCCAAGCTGTACCGCACTCTTTTCGGGCCGCTGGATTCCCGGTTTCGACAAAGGACGCGCTGGCTGCTGGCGTTGGACGAAGGGCTCTTCGACCTTCCGGTAGCCGCGCTTCTCGAAAGCACCCGGCCGCGGCCCGTCTATGTAGCCGAGCGGCACACCACAGTGGTCGTTCCTGGCGCCGACTATTGGCTCGAGACCGCCACGCGCCAGACGGCCGGGCAGTCCTCTGCTGTGTTCCTGGGAGTGGGCGATCCCATCTACAATGCGGCGGACCCGCGGCTGGCGCACCGCCGGGGGAATGGCGGAACGGGATGGATGTGGCCGCTGAGACTCTTCACGGCTTCCGCCCCCAGCGCCGCCGCCGGTCTGGTCCTGCCCCGTTTGGTGGCCAGCGGCGCCGAACTGGAGAATTGCGCGCGAGCCTGGGATGGGGAAAGCATCCTGCTCGAAGGGGCCGGCGCGACGCGCCACAACCTGGCGGAGCAGATGCGCCGCAACCCGGCGGTAGTGCACTTTGCAACTCACGTTCTGGAGTCTTCCGAGCGCCCGGCCTTCGGCTTGATCGCTCTCAGCCTGACGGACCGGGAGGAGACGGAGCTTCTGACGCCGTTTGAAATCGCCCACTGGAGAATCGACGCAGGCCTGATTGTGCTCAGCGGGTGCAACTCCGCCCAGGGCGCGGCTCTGCCTGGGACGGGGCTGATGGGATTGACTCGCGCCTGGCTGACAGCGGGGGCGCGAGCCGTGGTGAGCAGCCGCTGGCCCACACCCGACGAGGATGGGCCGCTGTTCCAGGCTCTGTACCGGAACCTGCGAACCGAGCGCCGCGCGGATCCGGGACAGGCGCTGCGCATCGCGCAGCTTGAAATGATTCGTTCCGGAGGCTGGCATGCCCAGCCGCGTTATTGGGGAGCTTACTTTGTGATTGGAGGCGAATGAACGCCACCGCCATGGAATCGATCATGAACTCCACGGAACCGCCCTGGTCCGGACTCGTGGAACAAATCCGCAAGGGAGATCCATCCGCCCTGGAACAGATGTATCGCATCTTTTCAAAGGGCATCCGCTTTTATCTCTGCCGCCAGCTTGGACCGCAGGATCTCGACGACAGAGTGCACGATGTGTTCCTGATCATCGTCCAATCCATTCAAAAGGGCGAACTGCGCGAACCCGAGCGCTTGATGGGTTACGTGCACACCATCGTCCGCCGGCAGGTAGCCGCTCAAATCGACGATAACGTGAAGGCCCGCCGCAACCAGGCCGATCTGGATTTCGGAATGACCCTTTTCGACCACCATCCCAATCCGGAGCGAAGCGCCATCGAACACCAAAACGGGGAGCTGGCCATGCGCATCCTGAATAGCCTTCCCAAGCGCGACCGCGAGGTTCTGGCCCGTTTCTATCTGGAAGAGCAGCCGCCCGGCCGGATCTGCCGGGAAATGGACCTCACGGAAACGCAGTTCCGCCTTATCAAATCCCGCGCCAAGGCGCGCTTCGGCGAACTTGGCAAGACCCGGTTCTCCCGCCGCAACGGCTTCCGCTCGTAAACTAACTAAAGGTACTTCAAGAAATTTCTGAGATTTCCGGTGCGGCCGACGCACCTTATTTCAGAAAGAAACTGATTCACAATGGGGGCGGGTCATGTACGCCAACTGCCACATGGACGAGGAGGAGATTGAGAGGTACTCCATGGGGGCGATGCCCGAAGGGGCCATCGCCCCGTTTGAAGAGCATCTCTTAATCTGCGAATCCTGCCAGCTCCGGCTGGCGCAGGCCGACGTCTACGTTTCCGCGATGCGACAGGCCTGCGCGCGTCTGCACACGGGGCCCCGCAAACGCGGACTCCGGTGGCTGCGTTTTCCCCGCCTGATACCTGCCTTGGCCGGCATAGCGCTGGTGATTGTGGCGGCCGGTTTGTGGGTCAGCCGTCTGGATATGGGCGAGGCTCACCCCTATGCAATCGACCTGGCAGCGACGCGCGGGGCCGCTATCGAAGCCAAAGCGCCGGCAAGCAGATGGCTCCTCCTGCGGCTAGATCTGGCGAATTTGCCGGCCTCATCAGAGTACCGGCTGGAAATGGTGGGGCGCTCCGGCAATCGTGTCTGGCAGGCCACTGTGCCCGCACGGGGATCCAAAGCCGAGTTCAAGGTTCCCAGAACGCAGCCGGGGGTCTACTTCGTGCGCGTCTACCGGCCACCGGGAGAACTGCTTCGAGAGTACGGTTTCGAAGTCGAAGGCCGAAGGTAATCAATCCCCCAGTTGATAGAATGGGGTAATGGTGCGTTGGGATGCGAGCGCCTGGCCCAAAGGGTGCCCCTCCGTCGAGCGTTTTTTCCAGTTCTCGCTACTAGGCCTAGTGGCCAGCGGATATTTCGCGGTCGCGGGCTCGGGGTATCTGGATCCCCCGACCATCGCGCTCACCGCCGCCGGCCTTCTGCTTCGCGGCCTGCTGATCTGCGGGCTGGTACGGTGGGATCTTTCCGATCGCACCGTAACGCTCATCACCCTTGGCTATACCGGCTTCTTTGCGCTCGATTATTTCCTTCTTTCGCGGGAGTTCCTCAGCGCCACTGTCCACCTAGTGTTTTTCCTGGCGGTGATGAAGATCCTCACGGCGAAAACCAATCGGGATTATCTGTACACCGCCGCCATTGCCTTTATGGAACTTCTGGCGGCCGCCCTCCTGTCCATCGATTTCGACTTCTTCCTGTTTCTGGCGCTGTACCTGCTGTTCGCCATGGCCGCGCTCACCAGCGGAGAGATTCGCCGCTCTACGCACCAGGCCGCAGCCACGGCGCGCAGCGGGCTGAAGCGCTTCTATCCCCGCCTGGCGCTGCATTCGGTATTGGTGACTCTGGGAATCCTGTCGCTCACCGCCGGGCTGTTTTTTCTCCTGCCGCGCACCGCCGAAGCGGCGTTCTCCCGCCTGATTTCGCATCGCTTCTATCTTCCGGGTTTCTCGAGCCAGGTGACGCTGGGCGAGATCGGCGAAATCAAAACCGCCTCCCGGCCGGTCATGCACATCCGCATCTTCAGCAGTGAAACACCTAGCGGCCTGAAATGGCGTGGCGGTGCGCTCGCCGAATTCGATGGCAAGCGGTGGTCCGAGCCCGGCCGGGCGGACCAGACCATCCCGGTCGAGAACGGCCACGCCGACCTGGAGCCGTCCATCTACCGGCGGCCGGGGCGGCACATCAACTACCACGTAGATCTGGACGCCTTTGGCAGCGATGCGCTCTTTTTCGCCGGGGTACCCGAGATGGTGGATCTGCGCTACTCATTTCTCTTGCGGACGGCGACCGGAAGCTACCGGATCGGACGCCAGTCGCCGCGGGGCCTCCACTACGATGCCTATAGCCGGCTGGAGGATCCGCCGGAGACTTCGCCGGCGCCCTACCCGGCCCCAGTTCTGCCGCTCCGAGCGCGAAGCGAGCTTCTGCAACTGCCACCGCTCGACCCACGAATCCCCGAACTGGCGCGCACCATGATGGCGGGCGCGGCGACGGACCTCGAGCGGGCGCGCGATATCGAGGGCCGGCTGCGCGCCGATTACGGCTACACGCTCGAACTTCCGGACCACGAAGTGGCCGACCCGCTGGCATACTTCCTATTCACGCGCAAGAAGGGCCACTGCGAATACTTCGCGTCCGCGATGACGGTCATGCTGCGGACTGCCGGCATCCCCGCGCGCCTGGCCACCGGCTTCCAAAGTGGAGTGTACAATCCCATCACGGACCTCTGGCTAGTGCGCGCCTCAGACGCGCACGCCTGGGTGGAGGCCTGGATTCCAGGTCGTGGCTGGACTACGTTCGATCCCACGCCGCCCGATCCCAACCGTCGCGGCTTCGCCCTGCTGACAAGACTCGGGTTGTACCTGGATGCGGCCGAGACCTTCTGGCAGGATTGGGTGGTGAGCTACGACATCAGCCGGCAGGGCACGCTGGCGGACCACTTCGAACAGGGTGCACGCAGCATAGGCATCCGCTGGTTCGACTCCCTCTCCGGACTGGACTGGAATTGGCATCTTCGCGTGGCGGCGTGGTTCCGGCGCTATGGTGTCCGCATCCTGATTGTGCTGGGGCTGGGGGCCTCGATCTGGGTGCTTGGACCGCGACTGGTCCGCCTGCTGCGCATCCGCAACCGCGTCGAGCGCGTCCGCCGCGGCCAGGCCACGGTGGGGGACGCCACCCTGCTTTACGAGCGCATGCTCGACCTGTTGAAACGCCGCGGTTACAAGAAGCCCGCGTGGTTCACGCCCACGGAGTTTGCCGAATCGCTGCCGCCAAGCCAAATGGGGACAGCGGTGACGGAGTTCACCCTCAAGTACAACGCTCTGCGTTTTGGCCGCCGCACCGAGGTGGCGCCGCGCCTGTCTATGCTTCTCGATGAACTCGAGCGGCGGTAATATCGACCCGGTTTAGCGCGCGCCAATCCTGGCCGTCTTTCCCAGCCGCACGGCGTTCTCGATGAGCTGCAGGCCGTAGTTCGCTCCGGGCGTGAGGGTCAGGATGGATTCGGGATGGAACTGCACGGCTTCGATCGGCAGTTGCTTGTGGCGGACTCCCATGATGATGCCGCCATCGGTGGTTTCCGCGGTCACTTCGAGACAGGCGGGGAGGGTTTCCCGGCGCGCGTGGAGGGAGTGGTAGCGGCCTACCTGAAACTCCTCGGGGAGTCCCTCGAAGACACCGACGCCGCGGTGGCGCACCATGGAACGCTTGCCGTGCATGGGGTAATCGAGCACGTCCAGATCGCCGCCGAATGCTTCCACAATGCCCTGCAAGCCCAGACATACGCCGAATACGGGCAGGCCCAGGCGGACCGCGGTCTTAACCAAGTCGGGCACGCCGAAATCCGCGGGGCGGCCCGGTCCGGGTGAAATCAGGATCAGGGTGGGCGCCAGTTGGGTAATCAGATCTGGGGAAAAACCGGCGCGGTAGGTGACCACCTCGGCGCCGGTCTGGCGCGCGTAGTTGGCAATGGTCTGGATGAAGCAGTCGTCGTTATCCACCAGCAGGAGCCGGGCGCCTTGGCCAACCGCGCCGTGCTCCACCACGACCGGCGGCGGGACGGGATCGGGCGCTCCCAGGATGCGGAAAAAGCCGGTCGCCTTGAGGCGCGTTTCGCGCTCTTCCATGGCCGGCACGGAATCGTAGAGCAGCGTCGCGCCGGCGGGATAGGAAGCCATTCCGTCGCGCAGATAGGTGGTGCGGATGAGGATGCCAGTGTTGATATCGCCGTTGAGCAGGAGCATTCCGATGGCGCCGCCGTACCAGCCGCGGGCGTCCTTTTCGAGCGCCTCGATGGCCTGCGCCGCGGCCTTCTTGGGCGCGCCGATCAACGTCACCGCCCACATGTGGCTGAGGAAGGCGTCGAGGGAGTCGAAGCCTTCCTTCAGAATGCCCTCGACGTGGTCCACGGTGTGGAAGACGCCGGCGTATTTCTCGATGAGACGGCGCTCGATCACCTTGACGGTGCCCGGCTGGCAGACGCGCGACTTGTCGTTGCGGTCCACGTCGGTGCACATGGTGAGTTCGGATTCTTCTTTCAGCGATCCGATCAGCTCGGCGATGTTCTCGGCATCGCGCAAGGGGTCTCCGGTTCGCTGGGCTGTTCCCGCAATCGGGCAGGTCTCGACGCGCGACTCCTCGACCCGCACGAACATCTCGGGCGACGCACCGATCAACTGCTCGTCGCCAAATTGCAGGAAGAACTCGTAGGGGCTGGGACTGGCGTCCTGGACGCGCTCGAACAGCTCGGAGGGCTTGCCCGAATAGGGCGCACGGAAGGTCTGGCGCAGCACCACTTCGTAGTAATCGCCGCGCGCCATTCCTTTCCGCACCTTCTCGACATTGGCCATATATTCTTCCGGCGTGTGGTCGGAAACAATCGGGCCGGGGGCGCGCTGGGGCGGCGAAGCAATCTCCTCCGCGTCGCGCGGGAGGCCGAGCGTCGAAACGCTCTCCCGCTCGAAATCGTACTGGTAGTGGTCGATCTGCTCCTTCTTGCGATCGGAGAAAAAGATGTCGTCGCAGAGAAACAGGTGCAAGTCTTTGTGCCCGGTGCGGGGCAACCGCTTGACGATGGGCTCGAACTGAAACAGCAGGTCGTAGCCGAATGCGCCCACCAGGCCGAGGTGAGAGTCCTTCTCCTCGCGGAACTCTTCGATCAGGGCCCGCAGGACGGAGAAGACGGAAGGCTGCCGGCTGCGCTCCTCTTCGGGGAACAGGCTGGGCATAGGTTTCAACCGGCCGGCCAGCATGCCCGATTCGAAGCCGAACTCTTCCCAGTGGGGGTGGCCGGCCAGCACCGGATGGAACATCTCGAGGATCTTGCGGCCGCGCTCATTGAGCGGGCGGAACTCGACGCGGCGGTCGTAGGAGACGATCTCGAGCGGCGGACAAGTGGAGCCGATGTCCCAGCGCGAATACCTCCCGGGATACTCGTATCCCGAGGAGAGATAGATTCCACGGTGGCGGTCCAGTTCGCGCGCGAGGTGCTCCAACCCTCTTCGGTAGACGACCTGCGAAATGGTGCGAGTGACCTCGATCCCGTGGGGAGTCTGGTAGCGGTATTCGCGCATAGGCTTGTCCCTTGGGGGAATTAGTTTTCAGGATAGCAGACGAGCATGTGGGACAACCCCAGCGGCGGCACATGGTACTCTGGAAAACTCGCCTCTCATGCCGGAATTCGATGCCATCCTGTTCGATTTCGACGGGGTCCTTGTGGACAGCGAGCCGGTCCACTACGCCTGCTGGGTGGAAGTGCTGGCGCCCGTTGGTGTCACCGTGGACTGGGAATTCTTTCGCCGGCACTGCATCGGGGTGGACGATCGCGAAGTACTGCGCATGATAGCAGCCCGCTCCGATCCGCCGCGAAACTGGGAAGAGCTTTGGGCACTGTATCCCGCGAAAAAGAAACTGTTCCGGGCGCGCATGGCGCAGTTGCCGCCGTTCGATCGCTCGCTGGACGAGTTTCTCAGCGGGCTGCACGGCGTGTACAAGCTGGCGGTGGTGAGTTCCAGTTCGACCACGGAGATCGCGCCGATACTGGTGGCCGGCGGCATCCGGCAACACTTTGACACGCTGGTCGGCGGCGAAGACGTCACGCACCACAAACCAGACCCGGAACCGTATCTGCTGGCCGCCCAACGCCTGGGGGTGCGCACGGCGCTGGTGGTGGAGGACTCGGAACCCGGCATGGCCAGTGGACGCGCCGCAGGGTTCGAGGTGCTGGCGGTGAAAGGGCCCGCCGATGTCCGGGAACGGGTGCTCGACAGGCTCTCTCGAACAAGCAGCGTCAATACTGTGTAATCTGACATAAGAGGCATCTGGTGGCGCCATTCAAACCGAAAGGGATAACTTCCGAGCGCTCGGCAGGGCGGCAACGCGCCTCTGGCGCAGCAGTGTTGCCCGGCGAAGGCGGCAAGCGGCCGGAATCGTCGACTGGAGCGCACCTCCGCAGCGTGCTTCCTTTATTGAAGGAGCTGGTGCGCCCGCGCCGCGGCAAGCTCGCGTTGGGTTTCCTGCTGATGCTGATCAACCGGCCCGCCGGCCTGGTTTTGCCGGGTTCCACCAAGTTCCTGGTGGACAGCGTCATCATGAAGCACCAGACCTGGATGCTGCGGCCGCTGGTCCTGGTGGTGCTCGCGGCCACCCTCATTCAGGGTGTCACCTCCTTCATCCTCACGCAGTTGCTTTCGAAAGAGGCGCAACGCCTGATCGCGGAATTGCGGCGCAAGGTGCAGGAACACGTGGGCCGCCTGCCGGTGGCGTACTACGACGCCAACAAGACCGGGGTGCTGGTTTCCCGCATCATGACCGACGTGGAGGGCGTGCGGAATCTCATCGGCACGGGCTTGATCGAGTTCGTAGGCGGAATTATGACCGCCTTGATTGCACTGGTGCTGCTGCTGCGCATCAGCCCTCTGCTCACGGGGCTGGCCCTGCTGTTTATCGCGGCGTTCGCGCTGGGGCTGCGCCAGGCGTTCGGGCGCATCCGGCCAATCTTTCGCGAGCGCGGCAAGATCAACGCCGAGGTGACCGGGCGGCTCACCGAGTCGCTGGCCGGCGTGCGCGTGGTGAAGGGGTATCACGCCGAGGCCCAGGAGGCGGGCGTGTTCGCGGGCGGCGTCAAGCGCCTGCTCGATAATGTGATACGCAGCCTGACCGCCATCTCGCTGATGAGCCTTTCGGCCACGGTGCTGATGGGGTTGGTGGGCGCCACGGTGATGTACCTGGGGGCGCGTCAGATTATGGCCGGTACGCTGACCCTGGGCGGCTTCATGGCTTTCACCGCGTACCTGGCGTTCCTGGTGGCGCCGATGTTCCAGGTGGTGGGGATCGGCACGCAGATTACCGAGGCGCTGGCGGGCCTGGACCGCACCCAGGAAGTGCTGCACGAGAAGCCGGAAGACGAGGACGCGCGGCGCACGCAGGCGATCGGTGCGATTGAGGGCTACGTATCTTTCGAACACGTGACATTCGAGTACGACGCCGCGAAACCGGTGTTGCACGACGTGAGCTTCGACTCGGCGCCGGGAACGGTGACCGCGCTGGTGGGGCCGTCGGGATCGGGGAAATCGACCATCATCAGCCTGATCGCGGCGTTTCACGAGCCGACCCAAGGCGCGGTTCGCGTGGATGGAATGGACCTTTCCACGGTCCGGTTGGACGCCTATCGCACGCAGCTTGGCGTGGTGCTTCAGGACACGTTCCTCTTCGACGGAACCATTCGCGAGAACGTGGCGTTCGCGCGGCCGGGCGCAAGCGAAGAGCAGTTGCTGGCGGCCTGCCGCATCGCGCGCGTGGACGAGTTCGCCGAAAGGCTCGAGAAAAAGTACGACACCATCGTCGGCGAGCGCGGCGTGAAACTCTCCGGCGGCCAGCGGCAGCGCGTCTCGATCGCGCGCGCGATCCTGGCGGACCCGCGGATTCTGATCCTGGACGAGGCCACCTCGAGCCTGGACTCGGAATCGGAGTCGGCGATTCAAGAGGGCCTGGCGTACCTCATGAAAGGCCGGACGACGTTTGTGATTGCGCACCGTCTCTCGACGATTCGCCGGGCGGACCAGATCCTGGTGGTGGAAGAGGGCCGGATCGTGGAGCGCGGCACGCACGAATCACTGTACGCCGCGCGCGGCCGTTACTACGATCTGTACACGCGGCAGCACGGGATCGATGCCAACCTGTTCCTGGCGCCGGGCGAAGGCGGGAAGGAACCGGAAGCGGAGGAAAAGCCCCGGATGCCGGCTGGCGCGGGCGTGGCTGCGCCTACGGCGGCTTCACTGCTGCGCGGCGGGATGGCGTAAGGGGGCGACATAGGCGTTAAGACAGGCGCTCTGCGGAGCCTCGCTACTGAATCTCACCGAAACATTTCCTCTTCCCTTTGTTTTATGACATAATCACTACGATGTCGCTGGTGCGCCGACGAACGACTGCCTGGGGCACCAGTGTGGGTGCCGTCACTGCTATCTTGGAATGGCTGGACCGACCACGGGGACGCCGTTTGGAATCCCAAGTAAGGTTCGGTAATTCCAGGCTACTATTGTCGAATGAGCCAGTCTCCGGCCCGCATCCGGCGACAGCCCCTGAGGTTTAGCTGTGGATATTGACCAGGTTCTGAACGCGCTCCAGTACCACGGCTCCCCCAATTTCCTTTCTGGCGGGCGTCTCGAATCCGACCGCGACTTCGGTCACGTTTTCCGAAAGGCCCAGCAGGCCGAGTGCAATTTGCGGGGCGCGTACGTATTGAACGCAGCGGCCTACGACGCACCTCAAGGGAACATACCAGTTGTCTACATTTGCGAGGCCAAATCGGAAAGTGAAGCTCGCCAGATCCACCGGAGAGTCTGGAACCAAAACGTCGTTCCCTTTCTGTTGGTAGTGAGCCCAGCATGGGTTCGGCTGTACCCAGGATTTAGATATGAAAGCGACGTGTCCGGGGACCCCCGCGAAGGGGCGCTTCAGGTCCTCCAGGACTTCAACCAGATTGCTGGCCAACTTGGAGCGCTCCGCGCCGAGTCGGTCGATTCGGGGCTCGTATGGAAGGAGTTTGGGGGAGAGGTCGCTCCGGAAAAACGGGTTGACTGGCAACTCCTGGACAACCTTCGCGCTCTCGATCAGTGGCTGCGCGGGAACGGGATCGAGGACCGTCGGCTGTCGCACGCGATGGTTGGCAAGTTCGTTTACCTCCACTATCTCCGTCAGCGGGATATCTTGTCCGACAGCCGTCTGAACCAATGGAAACTTGATCCGGAACACATCTTCACACGCCTGACCACCTTCATCGAGCTTGTGCGAAAAGTCGACGAATGGCTCAACGGCTCAGTCTTCCCGATTTCGCCAAATAAGATCAAGGAATTCGGCGCAGAAAGGCTCCGAAAGGTGGCTTCCGTGTTTCGGGGCGAGGAGGCTGTGAGCGGCCAGCTTACGCTTTTTGATATCTACGATTTTTCGTTTATTCCGATTGAAACGTTGTCTGTCATTTACGAGCAGTTCCTGCATGATACTCTCCGGCCCTCCGGAAAATCCGAAGGGAGGGCACGGGGTGCGTACTATACGCCGGTTCCGCTCGTGAATTTCATGCTCGACAAGCTAGATTCACGGAAGCCACTCCAACAGGGGATGCGGGTGCTCGATCAGTCATGTGGATCCGGAGCGTTTCTCGTTCAGTGCTATAGGAAACTCATTGAGCGGCAATGGCAGCAACTCGGACGCCCCCTGGGGCCGGCAGAGCTAGGAGTGACTCTCACGAACCACATCTTTGGCGTGGATCTCGATGAAGACGCGTGCCAAATCGCCGAGCTCAGTCTTGTGCTCACTCTTCTGGAGTATGTCAGTCCGCCGGACCTGACCGAAACTAGCTTCCAACTGCCGGCATTGCGTAACCACAACATCTTTCGCGCTAACGCGTTTGACGATGACTCACTCTGGTACGCCGAGGGCCGCAAGCGCCCGTTTCAATGGATTGTGGGCAATCCACCTTGGAAAGATCTGAATCCTGCAAAGCTGGAACGGGATGAGCAGCCGGCTTGGCAGTGGATGGTCAAGAACCGCTCCGAGTGCCCTGTCGGCGGGAATCAACTCGCAGAAGCGTTTGCGTGGCGTGCGTCTGAGGTTCTCGATCCGGAGGGGTGCGCTGCGCTGCTTCTCCCGGCAATGACGTTGTTCAAATACGAGTCAACTGCCTTCCGAAAGGCCTTCTTGACCCGAAACCAGCTCTGGTCGGTCGGAAACTTCGCAAATCTCGCGGAGGTGCTGTTCGGTGGACGTGCCAGGCTGCCCGCAGCGGCCTTCTTCTACTCGCCCTTGCCCGAAGCGGCTACCGAGGACCTATCGGCGCGACTGATCGAGGTGTACTCACCCCTAGTAGCGAATCAACCGGCGGCCTATGCGGGCAAGAAGGGGCACCGCAAAGAGACGTGGAACATCGCGGTGAATTCCAGCGAGCTTAAGGAGGTCCGCTATGCGAACGTGTTCGCTGGTGAGCCCCTTCCCTGGAAGATTGCGATGTGGGGATCGGCTGTTGATACCAAGGTCCTCCAGAGTGTGGCGCGAAACTTCAGGACAATGCAGGACCTGGAAGCCGGGCAACAACTGACCCTCTCAGAAGGACCACAGTTGCGCGATTCTGCCGGCGAGAGCGGATCGACCGAGTTTCATGCCGAGCTAATCGGTAAGGCGACCATCGATCTTGACCGCCTGAAAAGGCGTCGCTATTTGGTGCGTTTCCCTCAAGAATCAATGCGTCGTCTGAGGGATTCAGAAGTCTATGTGAGCAAACGTGCCGGCATCACGCTGAAGCTTAGCGTCTGCCAGCCGCCGCACGTGGTCGTCGGCGAGTCACGCACCTTTTCGGTCTATTCCGAGGAGTATCTGGTCGTACCATCTCGTCAGGTCGGCATTGTGTCCCCCGAAGGCAACCGCCGCCTTCTCAAGGCGATTGCAATCTATCTAAACTCAGAGTTTGTTGCGTACCACCAGTTCCTAACGACACCGCAGGCCGGTATACAGAAATCGATTAGCACGCTTAAGTCGCTGCGCTCGTTGCCTCTGCCATTCGACGCAGCGACCAACCTGAATGAATGGGAGAATCTGTACTCGCGGATAGGGCGCGAAATTGAGGGGAGTGATGACTTTGGTAGACCGGAATTGATTAAGAAGTTGAACGAGTTGACCTTTGAGGGACTGAAGCTTTCCTCGCGAGCTCGGGCGGCCGTCGAGGACCTTGTCCGAGTCCGATTAGGGGTGAACCAGGGGAAGATAGAACAGTCCGCTGTTGGACAGCCGTCGAACGACGAGCTTGCGGCTTATGCTCGAACGCTGAGAGACGAACTCGACGACTTCATCAGGCATTCAAGCTCCACTCGGCATCGCATCGACATCCTGGTCGGCGGCGACTCCGGATTGGTTGCCGTGGATCTTGTCGCAGGCGACGGCGGCCATCGAGCAGTCAGTGTTTGGAATGCTGCCCAACGAGAAGCGCACCAATTGGCCGAGACTCGGCGCCGGTTAATCGAGCAGCGTGCACAGTGGCTTTACTTCAACCGAAATCTACGGGTCTATGAAGGTTCGCGAACTTACGTACTGAAACCGCTACAACGCTTTCAATGGACGCGGACACAGGCCATTCAGGATGCAGCGGAAATCATTGCCGAGTGCCTGGAACCCGAACCGGGCACTTCAACCAGGACGCTCAACTAATGTTGGCCGGCCCGTCGGAAGAACAACAGAGTCTATACCAGCTCGCATTCGTGAAAAACTGCTTTGTTCTTCTGGTTCGGGCTCACAGTGCCCTGGACACCCGGTCTCTTAAGACCGCCGAAGAGCCACACATCACGGGCGAGTTGGTTCGGTTCGCCAGGGCGCTGATCGAGGGCGATGAGGCAGAGCCGTGGATGGAACATATGGAGGTTCTCGACGATCCGCCGCAAGCCCTGGCCGGCCGCTACGGGAAGAACCGCCCTCGTATCGATATTGAGATTGTGCGCACTGGACGTGGAATGCGGCGGCGCTTTCACATCGAGGCCAAGCGGCTATACCGATCCGACTCCGTGAACGAGTATTTCGGCCCTAGCGGGCTTCAGATGTTCATAAATGGAGAGTACGCCGGGAGTTGGCCGTCGGCGGGCATGCTCGGTTATGTGCAGTCTGACACCTGCGCGATTTGGCTTCGGCGACTCGCTTCCGGCTTTGCGGCGCGGCGTGTCGAGGTCTCCGCGTGTGAAGGCTTCCCAGACTGGGCCCCGGCCGGATGGCAGTACGTGGGATTGGACGGTGTGCACATGTCAAGGCATGAGCGTCCGCTGCGGAATCTGGGCCGAATACAGATCTTCCATTTGCTTGTCGAGTTCACGTAGCTCTTTGCCGCTGGGGCTGCCCCGCTGGTCGAGAGAGGTCGGTTGGCGCGGGAGGGTGATTCCGGCCACTGCTCACGCGGCGAACAGAACATCGAGCAGTTGCGGCAGTTCCTCGCCGCTCTCAATAATATCGGCGAGAACCTGAAGCGCGATGGCCTTCACCTTTCGCAGCGCCGACTCTTCCGTGTCGCCATAAGCCATCACTCCCGGCAACTGCGGGACGGAAGCGAGGAATCTCCCGTCTTCTTCCCGCTCGATCTCAATTTGCAGTGGCTGGATCTCGACCATACGTCTATGCCAATTCTACCGGAATCCGACCGGGTCCGCGCGGTGTCGCCAATCCCGCGGCTTCCGCGAGAGCCATGATGTTCTCTTTCGGCATGCCCGGACTGACTCCGCCTCCAACCGAGAGGATGAGGCCTGCGCCGTTGGTTTTCGCCAGGATTTCCGCTGCGGCTTTTCTTACCATTTCCGGCGTGCCGCGAACCCCAATCTCCAGCGGCGGCACGTTGCCCATCAGGCAGAGGCGTCCGTTGGTCTTCTCCCGCACCTGCGAAACGTCGATCTTGTGGCTCCAGTTCAGAACGTCGAATCCGGTGCCGGGTAACTCAGCCAGGAACGGCCGAATGTTGGCGTCGTTGTGATAGACCTTGACCCAATCGGCCGGGAATGCGTCGCAGATCTGCTTGAGATGAGGATGGGCGAATTCGCGGTAAGCGTTGGCGGAGAGGAAGCCTACTATGTCATCGAGGACCAGAATGCCTTCGACCGTGTCTCCGATCGCCTCGGCTTGCGCTTTCAACCAGTCGATCACAGTGCGGGTGGTCAGGGCGAGTAGCTTGTGCACCGCTTGGGGGTTCTCGACGGTATCGACCATGAATTCGGAAACACCCCGCAAAAATGCGGCCAGGCACAGCGGACCGCGGGCGGCTACCATCGGAATGGTGTAGCCCGCATCGAGAATGCGGGGCCGGTGCATGCGGTAGAGGTGCAGCGCAAGAGGCATCAGCCCGTCGGTCAGGGGGTTGACCGGCGGCATGGTGTCCACATCTTCGAGGCGTCTCAGCATCGGTGACTGCGCGGGCGGCTGGTCCTTCCAAAAGTGGATCCGGTTGCCGAACGCCGATGGTTCGATCGCCATTCCGTATTCCACCCACCACGAAGGAATCAGAATGATATCGGAAAATTCGCGTATGATCCGCAAATTCGCCTGGAACCAGAGTTCCGGGTCCAGGTAATAATCCAGGTGGCTTACCCCGATGTATCCGGGAATCCAAGGACTGTCGACGATCAGCGCGACGTGTGTCGTGGCGTGCCCTATGGGCCGGGCGCGCTTGGCCGCCGCCTTGAAGCACTGCCATTGTTGGGGGCGCATGCAGTTCGTTCAGGGATCGAACTCTGTACCAGTGTTCATGTTTCCGAAGTGGGCTGTCAATAGGAAGGGGGTTATTCGGGCCGTCAATTGTTGTACTATCCCTACTGAGATGCGACGCTGCTTGTACTGGACGCTGCCGGGTCTAGTGGTGGCCGCCGGCCTTCACGCCGAAACCGGCCGCGCAGCCTGGTTGCGATACGCGGCGCTGAGCGACGACTCTGCACGGCAGTACCGCGCGACCATACCGGCGGTAGTCGTCACCTTGGGCAACGGTGCTTCCATCGAGAGCGCACGGCGGGAATTGATCCTCGGCATCCGCGGCATGCTCGGCAGGACGCTGCGCGTGGAATCCCGGGTGCCCGCCGAGTCCGCTATCGTGCTGGGCACGATGGGCGCGATTCGACAGGCCATTCCGGAGTTGGATGCCGCCGACCTGGAGCCGGACGGATATTGGCTCAAGACCCTCCGAACCGGCGCCACCCGCTACACCATTGTCACCGCGGCCAATGATCGCGGGGTTCTGTATGGTGCGTTCGCGCTGCTGCGGAAGATCGCTCTGGGCGATCCGGTGGGCGACCTGGATGAGAAGCAGTCGCCCTTCGCTCCGGTGCGGTGGATCAACCACTGGGATAATCTGGATGGCTCGATTGAGCGCGGCTACGGCGGCCGCTCCATTTTCTGGGAGGACGGCCGGGCGCGCGCGGACCTCACCCGCGCCGGCGAATACGCCCGCCTGCTGGCGTCGCTGGGCATCAATGGCTGCTCCATCAACAACGTCAACGCCAACCCGCGCATCCTGGCTTCCGACTTCATTCCGCAGGTGGCGGGCATCGCCGCGGCTTTTCGCCCCTGGGGCATTCAGGTGGCGCTCTCGGTCGATTTCGGCAGTCCCCAAGCTGTCGGCGGTCTGGATACCTTCGACCCGCTCAATCCGCGCGTGGCCGCGTGGTGGAAATCCAAAGCCGACGAGCTCTACCGCGCCATCCCCGACCTGGGCGGCTTCGTTTTGAAGGCGGATTCCGAGGGCCGCGTGGGCCCTTCGGCCTACGGAAGAACTCACGCGGATGCCGCCAATGTGGTCGCTCGTGCACTCCAGCCGCACGGCGGTCTTCTCTTTTACCGCGGCTTTGTCTACGACCACCACATGGACTGGCGCAACCCCAAGAACGATCGTGCCCGCGCGGCTTACGACAACTTCCAGGAACTCGACGGCAAGTTCGACGACAACGTGGTCATCCAGATCAAGAACGGTCCCATCGATTTCCAGGTGCGCGAGCCGGCCTCCCCGTTGTTTGGCGCGCTCGAAAAGACCAGCCAGGCGGTGGAATTGCAGAGCACCCAGGAGTACATGGGACAGGCCCGGCATACGGTCTTTCTGGTTCCCATGTGGAAGGAGACACTCGATTTCGACATGCACGCCGGGCCCATAAGGCGCCCCGCCCCCACACCGGTCAAGGCGCTGGTAGCGGGCAAAGTCTTCAATCGGCCCACCGGTGGCTTCGTGGGAGTCGCCAACCTGGGCCTCGACGACAACTGGGCGGGCAACCACCTCTCGATGGCGAATCTCTACGGCTTCGGCCGGCTGGCGTGGGACCCCGATCTGAGCGCCCGGCGCCTGGCGGAGGAATGGACGCGTCTCACCTTCGGAGACGATCCCAAAGTGATCGGGACCGTCGTTGGCATCGAGCTCAGTTCGTGGCGCACCTATGAGAACTACACCGGACCGCTGGGGCTACAGACCCTTACCGATATCACCGGCGATCACTATGGAGTCGCTGTGGAAGCTTCCGAGCGCAACGGTTGGGGACAATGGCACAACGCCGACGAAAAGGGCGCGGGCATGGACCGCACGGTGGCCACCGGCACTGGCTTCATCGGGCAATACCACCCCCCCGTGGCCAGCGTGTACGAATCGCCGGCTACCTGTCCAGACGATCTGCTGCTGTTCCTGCACCATGTGCCCTACACTTACAAGTTGCACTCCGGCCAGACCGTCATCCAGTACATTTACGATTCGCACTACGCAGGAGCGGACGCCGCAGCAGGATACGCGGACGCGTGGAGGATGCTTCAGGGACGCATTGACGATCGACGGTATGGCGAGGTGCTGGCGCAACTCGAGTATCAGGCCGGCCAGGCCCAGGTGTGGCGCGACGCGGTCACGATGTGGTTTCTGCGCGCCTCCGGCATCCCCGATGCGAAGGGCCGCGTGGGGCACTACGCGGGCCGTTTCGAGGCGGAGTCGATGGCGCTCGAGGGCTACACCGTCAGGGATGTCGTGCCATGGGAAGCCGCTTCCGGCGGAAAAGCGGTTGTATGCGCCGCGGCGCAATGCGCGGCCACGCTGCGTTTCGACGGCGCTCCCGGCTGGTATACGCTCCACGTCCAGTATTTCGATTTGCCCACCGGCGTCTCCCGCTTTCGAGTCCTGGTGGCGAAACAGGTAGTCGATGAATGGGCCGCCGCCGACCATCTGCCGGCGCGGAAAATCGATGGGTCTTCATCAGTCCGGCGGGTCATCCCCGGCATCGCTCTGCGCCCCGGGGATGAAATCCGCATCGAAGGCGTGCCCGATGGCGGCGATCCCGCGGCGCTCGATTACATCGAACTTCACCCGGATACCAGATGACGCTGTCAGGCCGCGCGCGGTCAAGTGATTGCCCGACTGCCGATGGCTAGCAGCAGCGCCGCGGTGGCGGCAAACAGGGGGATCTTTGCCAGCAGGCGAACGCCGAAGCGGAGATCGCGCAACAACTCAGCCATCGACTCTGAACCCTCTCGCCCCGCCAGCGAGTCCCTGGGTGAGACGCTGGAAGCCTGGGAGGCCAAGGCGGCCTGGGGCCGATTCTGGCGGAGAATGTCTATGCCGGCTTCACCAGGTCGCCGAGCCATTCCAACTGTTCACCGGCAGTCTGGTGCAGCCGGAAGGTCTTCTTCACCGACTCGGGCTTCTCGCCGCGAATATCGATCTTCGACAAGTCGTACTGACCCACCCCCAACTCCGCCGCGTACTGCAGGTAGCCGACGGCGTACGCCGGGATACCCATGATTTCCATTTCCACCCGATCCACGGCCAGGAAGTCTGGTCCGGCCAGTGCAACTTGCATCGGCACAGGAGTCCCGCCGACGGGGCCGTTCCCCTCCATGCCCTCGAACCCGTCGAGCACCGCCACACCCCAACTGGGCCGCAGATGCTTGGCCGTGATGGCGAGGTTGTAGTTCATGGCATGGTGGTTCATTTTCATGCCAGGCCCCATGGGGCCGGGCATGGCATGGACCTTCCCCTTGTCGCTCCACCTGGGTGTTTCGCCGGGAATACTGTGAATCGGAGAGCCCATCACCATGTTCTTCACGGACCCGGTGGCTACGACGGAATCGTGGGTCTTCAGCATGGCCGCGGAAATGATGAAGGCGTCGGGGTCCTGTAGCCGCGTCGCCAGCCTCACGGCGACTGGGCGGATGTTGCCGTCCACAATCACGAAGATCTCGCATTTCTTTTCCCGATTGAGGTCCACCAGTGTGATGTTCAAGCGCTTGTACTCAGGGACGACTTGCGCATACTTGTAATTGGCGAAGCCTTCCAGGGTGTCCCCGCTGCTGGATTCCGCGATCACTACCGGCCCCTTGAACCGTGGGGCAACATAGTCCAGGATGCCGCGGATCGCATCCACATGGGTCGCGGCGAGCTGCCTGCCCGTGTTGACGTTATTTACCTTGAGCACAATGTACTTCTTCCGAGCCATGGCAGGCCGGATCTCGCGGTCCACGGCCACAAGCGCGTCCAGCACGTTCTGGCGGCGGTTATCGCCCTTCACCAGGCTGACTGGCGCGCGGTCTGCGTACGGAAAAATGGGAGTCGCGGGCACTGGAGCGGGATACTGCTGCTGAGCATTAAGGCGAAACTCACCCGCGGCGACCCCAACGAGCGCACCCGCGCCCGTCAGGTGGAAAAAATTCCTGCGCGAAAAGTCCTTCATGACCTAGCCTCCTGATATACAATCTTCTTACCACCCTGCCCCTTGGCTTCCAGGTGATTCCACCATCGTACAACAAACACCCGTCCTGAATTCTCGTAGAAGAAAGGCGACGTAGCGTTTGGTCGCAGCACTCTTTGCAGGGGAAGTTGCCCAGCAGCGCCAGCACCTGCTGGGCCGGCCCCAACCAAGTGGATGACCGTGACATCATCAGGGTATGAACGTCGCCTTTTACGGCCATGTCCGTCAGTATCACAACCTCAAATCGGAGATCGATCGAAACATTCAGGCGGTTCTGGAATCCGGCCAATATGTAATGGGTCCCATGCTCGAGCGGTTCGAGAAAGAGCTGGCCGAGTATCACGGAATGAAGTTCGCCATCGGCGTTGCCAACGGGACGGACGCACTGTGGCTTTCCTTCCTGGCGCTCGGGATTGGCCCCGGCGATGAGTGCCTCACCACCACCAACACCTTCTTCGCCACCGCAGAGGCCATCTGGATCGCCGGCGCCACAGCCGTATTCGTGGACTCCGACCCGAGAACCAATTGCCTCGATCCTTCCAAGGTCGAAGCAGCCATCACGCACCGGACTAAAGCCCTGGTTCCGGTTCATCTATATGGCCAATGCGCCGATATGAAGGCGCTCCGCCAGATCGCCGATCGGCACGGCCTTCTTGTCGTGGAAGACAACGCGCAGGGAATCGGCGCCCACGGAGACGGGTTCACCATCGGCGAATTGAGCGACACGGTGTGCACCAGTTTCATCATCCAGAAAAACCTCGGCTGTTTTGGCGATGGCGGCGCGGTCCTCACCAACCATGAGAATGTGGACCGCGCAATACGCAAGCTGCGCAACCATGGGTCCGGCAGAAGGTCCTGCCACAGCATGGGCTACAACAGCCGCCTGGACGATTTGCAAGCCGGAGTGCTCAGCGCCAAGCTGAAACATATCGACGAATGGAACGTCCTGCGGCGAAAGTGGGCCGCGCGCTACTCCGCGGGCCTCGGTGACGCCACCCACATCAATCTTCCTTACGAAGCGCCCGGCAGCTACCACGTTTATCATCTGTATGTCATCGAGACGAAGAAGCCGGAGCATCGCGACTCACTGCTGGATTTCCTGACCGCCAACGGCATCGACGCCAAGTGTCACTATCCCATCGCCATCCACCAGCAGGAAGGCTATCCTTGGGGCAAGCCGGCCCGCATCGCCGGCCCCATTCCCAACTCCGAGCGCAATGCCGCCTGCTGCGTCTCGCTGCCCATGTTCCCCGAACTGACTGCCGCAGAGGTCGATGGCGTCGTCGAGAAAGTCCTGGAATGGGACCGGACAGCGAAGTGAACATTTCTCGCTGTCCCGCGCAGGCAGCAGGCGCAACGCCCCGCGCCGGGACCGAATTGCATTCCTGCCGTTGCTCCCATTACTCTATTAAGCAGGACGGAAAGACGGCAGATTGAAAACTCAGCGCTGTTGGCAGCAGGCCCGATCCCCGTTTCCCGCTCCACTTCGAAGCGGCTGGCGTAGCTCAGTTGGTAGAGCATCTGATTTGTAATCAGAGGGTCGGGGGTTCAAATCCCTCCGCCAGCTCCAATAACTCTTTATAATTCAAGCATTTAGTACGGATATCTGGGCAATGGTAGAACGCGCCTCTTGCTCGGTATGCCGAGAAGTATGCCTACCCTTCTCTTCCTGCTCCTTCGCCATTGCCGCACGAACGTCATCATCGTTCAGATGAACGTACCGCATAGTCGTGCTGATATCCGTGTGCCCAGCGAGTCGCTGCACAACGGGGAGGGGCAGCACTTTTGCCCATCGGGTGATCCTGGTGTGTCGGAGATCGTAAATCACGAACGGCGATACCTCGGCCGCCTTGATCGCGGCTTCGTGCTGCTTCTTCAGAGTCGTCGCCTCAACATGCCCGCTGGCAGTGGCCCGAGGGAAAACCCATTCCGATTTGGTTTCGGCACTGCGCATCTCCAAAACGCCCATCACACGCGGTGTGCAGGGCACGCGCCGCCTGGAACCCCTGCCCTTGCCCTCGTAAATGATGATGGCTGCATCTTGGATCTGGTCCCACTTCAGACAATAGCATTCGTCCGGCCTAAGCCCGCATTCAAGCAGGACCGTCGCAATGTGCAGCAGCAAGTAGGCGTCCGGTCTGAGAGGCTGTTCGCCGCGCACAGTGGCCCTGATTCCCCGTAGCGCCTGCTCGTAGTCCTTCTCCTGTGCGCGCCCCAGTTCCGTCGCGGCGTTAAGGTATGCCTCCTCCTCTTCGACAGTCAGGACACGCATACGGGAGTTCTCTCCGGGATTCAGCCTGACCCGTGGCAACCACGTGGTGACATCGCCCCACTCCTGCGCTAGGTGAAAAACCCGCCGCACAGTTGCCAATTCACGGTTGATCGTCGAGACTTTCATTCCGGCGGCTTGGCGGAATGCGACGAACTCGCCCAACGCCTCAGAGTTGATACGATCCAGTGGAAGGCCCGCCAGCTTCGCAAACGACTTCAAATTGCTCACGGTCGTTTCGTAGAAGGTGATTGTCCTGGGCTTCTCCGCTTTGGTCGCTCGGACAAATGGCAGGAACTTATCTTCGGTAAATTTCGCCAGCGTGGGTACGGGCTTTCTTTCGCGTATGCCCACTTCGCCCTTGGCCAGCGCAGTCCTGTGGGCCGCTTCCATCTGTTCGGCCACCCGTTTGTTGGTCTGCTTGGTGCTTTCCCGGATCGCTTCCCCGTTCCAGGTGAACTTGTACCACCAGTATTTGCTCTTCGGCTGTTTGTAGACCGCCATCACTTGCCGCCTTTCTTCGCCTGCTTCTTACCGCTGCCCTTCGGACGCCCGCCCATCTTGCCCCACTCGCTCAACCGTTCCTTTGAGTGCTTCTCGGCACGCGCCTTGCCGCCCATCGCGCCGGTCTTCCGGAAGTATTCCATCACGTCTTCGGGAATGCGCAGTCTGCTCACACATCAATCATATACCTAGGCCTATGATAATGCAAGCCTAGCTGTCGTGACGGTCATGTCCAACGGTTGGACATGGGCGAAGAGCCGACGCAAAAAACCCTAGGGCTAGGTGCCTTAGCGCCTGCACCCCAGTGTGAAGTCGTTCTACAACCCTTCGGCTAACAGCGACCTCTCGATGATGAGATTCAGTGCCACGGGTTGTGATAGCCTATTATTTATAATGTGTTGCGGCCCAGGATGTTTCTTTGACACCGTGCCCTGTTGAGAGGGGCAGCGAGACGTTTTTGCGTGGTGGAGGCACAATACTGGGCACAGTTCACCTCAATGAAACTTGAGGGCAGGAGCGTTGCCGCCCGTCGCGGATCAGCGCGAGTAAATGTTTCGCGTGATGCCGAAGTGAAGGTGCTCGGGATCTTGGGCAGAACCCCCATCGAGGATACTTTCGCCTTCCTACGGTCAACTGGAACCGCTTTGGCTTGGTTTGAAGACCAGAATTGTGATCTCTCGATTGTACTCGAACACACAGCGCGCTACGCCGCTTTCCTGCTCATCGATCATGCGCGCTCGAAGGCGCGCCAGAGGTGGGTGGAGCGTCTTCGAAATCTCACGCCTCAGGAGCGCAAATTTGTTCGATGCTGGACTGACGAAACAAGGCTCGCCGTTGAGCGCACCGAGAGGCTGCATGCCAGAGTGCGGGCTTTTTGTCGCCAGATCCACCGCCTGTCGACGGAATACGAAGGGTTGTTCAAAGCTGCGGAAGACGACCGCAGGTTTTGATTCAAGATCTCGATTCTTGGGCCGGTGGTTTCAGCTCCTACTTCAAAGGTCACTTCGCTAATCCAATTGGATTAATGAAACAGGACTGCCTAGAAGCGATGGCCGCCCATCTCACTGAGCGAAAGTGCCGACCGAGCTGGCGGGAACTCGCCGCTATAATCAATGCCTGGTTGGATCAAGTGTCACCCGTGTCATCGCGAAGAGTTTTCGCTACACCTGAGAGTCTGCGGATGGCTCTGCTTCGATTCAAGCGTTCAGGTTATAGCGATGTAATGGAGAACCCCTGGCCCAAGCTGCAGAAAGCATTTCCCAGGCTGCTTGAGGCATTGTTCGGCGGGCAGATGAGGGGACGGTGACGCTGCCAGCCTGCTTCGTAACGTTCTCAACAGCCTCAGGACCACCTCGGGTCAACGTCAGATCTTCAGGTTCCGATCGCACGACTCTCCATTTCCGGCAGAGGCAGCCGCAGTACGGTTCGTAGTGAAAAATTAAGCTGCAGTCCGTTCGCGCTCTGCATCGCGCTCCATCGCATAATTGCAATATGGATAATCAGACATCCCAAGGCTTATTGCAGGAGAATGATGTAGCCGTAGTCCTGAATGTCAGTGTGGCCGCGCTGCGGCGCTGGCGTCTTGAGCGCCGCGGCCCGCGTTTTATCAAGGTCGGATCGCTGGTGAGGTACAGGCAGTCCGATGTCGAGCTGTGGCTCGCGTCGAGACCAGGTGGCGGAGAGCCGCAACGCGCCGGAGCCTCTCGCTAGCGCATATGAGGCACGGCCGGCTGCGGGGACCTCCCTGCTGTTCCTGCCAGCGAACCACCATATGTGCGGAACTGCCACTGCTCTTCAGGTACCGCTGAGTGACCTGCTCTCTCTGGGATGGAGTCGCATCCCGGTCCGGGCCAACAAGCGCCCGCTGATCCCTCGATGGGAGCAGTTCCAGGACCACAAGCCGCACCGCTGGAAAGCAGGTTGTGTAATCGGAGCGGAAATGGAAGATCCCAGCGGGGAACTGAGCGCACACCGGAAGCACTGGAGATTGAGATGAGCGCGCCCGCTTGTTCTGCTGATCGCAATCTTGATCTGGTCCCCCATGAGATCTCGCGCTACTACGGGGTTCGGGCTCCAAAAATACGCCAAACAGGCAGAGAATGGCGGGGGCCATGCCCCATCCATCAAGGCAAGCGCGATTCGTTTGCGGTTGATTCGCAGACGGGCCTATGGACATGTCATTCAACATGCGGACGTGGCGGGTCGGTCTATGACCTCGAAATGGAACTGTCTGGAAAGGATTTCAGGACTGCCGTCAGAGAGGTACAGTCCATCATCAGGCGGCCGCCCGCGCAACAGGGTCGGATCGCTACGATCTACGACTACACCGACGAATCCGGCAAGCTCTTATTCCAGACGGTGCGGTACGAACCGAAGGGTTTCAGGCAGCGTCGACCGGACGGACGCGGTGGATGGATCTGGAATCTAAAGGGCGTGCGGCGAGTGCTTTACCGCCTGCCAGAACTAACGCGCCGTGCCTCTGAGCCGATATTCCTCTGCGAGGGTGAAAAGGACGCGCACACTCTCGAAGCGTTGGGATTGCTCGCAACGACAAATCCAATGGGAGCCGGCAACTGGCGGGCGGAGTATTCCCAGCAGATCCGCGGCCGTCCGGTGGTGTGTTTGCCGGACAATGATCCTCCAACCGACGAGAATGGAAAGCTGCACTACAAGGGGCAGAAGCATATGGCTGCCGTAGCGGCCGATCTGATACGCGTGGGCTGTGAGACCCGCATTATCGAGCTTCCGGAAGGCAAGGATGTATCTGATTGGGTTGCGTCGGGCGGGACCCCGGAGCAGCTTCAGCGGCTTTTCACCGTGCAGCCAACACTCACAGCTGAGGCCTTGGCACGATGGGGCGCGCGTTGGGAACTCGACATAGACACGGAGCAAACCGCCGGAGATAGACAGAGCAAGGCTACAATCGGCCGGGAGTCTTCGGCGTTCCAGCTCACTAACGAGGCGGTCCTCTATGACGACCCGGACCCAGAGAAGGAGCCCCTGAAGATCTGCGGGCGGTTGGAAGTGGCGGCGCTGACCCGCAGTGGCGGTGGTGATGGTTGGGGTCGGTTACTGCGTTGGAATGACCCCGAAGGTCGCTCGCATCAGTGAGCCATGCCCATGAGCTTACTGTCCGGGGACGGTAGCGAATACCGGGCGCGGCTCTTAGATGGCGGGCTGTATATCGCCCCTGGGCACAAGGCCCGCGAGTTGCTAACGGTTTATCTCCAAACGGCGCGATCCGAAACGAGAACGCTTTGCGTGTCGAAGGTCGGATGGCACGGAAGCGCGTTCGTGCTTCCAGATGCGACTATCGCGCCGGATGCTGTCGAAACGGTTCTGTTCCAAAGTCCCCACGCAGTAGAACATCTTTTGAATGTGGCGGGAACGCTGGACGATTGGCGCGCGAACGTCGGGCAATTGTGTTCCGGCAATTCCCGGCTGATCCTGGCAGTATCGTGCGCTTTCGCAGGACCGATTCTTGCGTTGGTAGGTGGCGAGTCCGGCGGCATTCACTTCAGAGGCGACACATCCATGGGCAAGAGCACCGCCCTTATTGTGGGCGGGTCCGTCCTGGGCGGCGGCGGGCGGAACGGGTTCGTGCAATCGTGGCGGGCAACCACGAATGGTCTGGAAGCCATGGCCGAACTGCATAACGATTTGTGCCTGTTTCTCGACGAGCTGGGGCAAATGGACCCACGCGAGGCTGCCGATACGGCTTACCTGCTGGGAAACGGAAGCGGAAAGGCACGTATGTCGCGCAACATTGCCGCGCGCACGAAACTCACCTGGCGCCTGATGTACATGAGTGCGGGCGAAGTTACGCTTGCCGATCACACGCAGACAGCGGGCCAACGTACCAAGGGTGGCGCCGAGGTGCGGCTTTTGAACGTCGAAGCTGATGCCGGCGCCGGAATGGGGCTTTTCGAGGACATCCACGGTGCAGATTCAGCGGACCCTTTCGCGCGACAACTGAAAGCTGCGGCGCAGCGCTACTACGGCGCTGCGTTAAGAGCTCAACTGGAGTTCATCGTGCGGAACCGGGTTTCTACTGAGAAGGCCATCAGGGACATTCTGGCAGCCTTCATCATGAAGCATGTTCCCGACGGCGCCCCGGGTGAAGTACACCGGGCGGCGCAGAGGTTCGCACTGATCGCGGCAGCTGGTGAACATGCGACGGACATCGGAATCACTGGCTGGGCCAAAAATGAAGCCGTTGGGGCGGCTGCGCGATGCTTTGACGCGTGGTTAGAGCGGCGCGGGGCGGTCGGCGCCTTCGACAGTGACGCAGCCATTCGGCAGGTAAAGAGCTTCATCGAAGTCAACGGAGCAGGCCGGTTTCAATCCTCCAAGGCACTAGCCGTCTAATCTAACCAACTTCTATCTGAAAGTGTCAAGTTCTTCAGCTTACTTTCGGAAGTGGAAAAGCGTCGTAAATCAGCAAGTCGAGTTGCGAGTCGACGCGATCCAGGGCCCGCC
>Ga0326727_10006717_pt1 | contig 31227 bp, 31 predicted proteins | sample MB2enrmetagenome_FD_207643 | JGI IMG/M metagenome (GOLD analysis project Ga0326727, IMG submission 207643) | Lab enriched peat soil microbial communities from McLean, Ithaca, NY, United States - MB29MY | ecosystem: Environmental > Terrestrial > Soil > Wetlands > Peat | place: USA: New York... | reverse complement strand
ATAAAAAAGCATCTGTCTCGATCCAAAGGTGCTCGATTGGCGGCGTTCCAAAGGCGAAGGGCACCTGACCCGCATCAACGATATTTTGAGCAACCTGATGGAGGCGGAAGGGCGGATTGTGGCGGGGAGATAGGGGAATTTCAGGTCTCAGAAGCGTGTCCTAGGACGCACGGATTTGCTGCTGTGGTTTGGGCCAGCGCGCCCATCACTGCCTTGAGGCCCCCGCCAAACGCCCGACCGGCATCGGTTGATCACCATTGAACGACTCCTGGAAAACAATCGGCGGCGATAGAGCAATCCAACCGAAGTAATCCGAATTCCACTTTGAGGGAAAAAATGATGTGTCGGCTGTAAATCCAAAGGTCGATAGGCGTAACCTGATCGTCTGCGGACGACGACACTCAGCCCCGGTCGCGGGTAACGGAGCGTTGAGAGCTAAAACATGAGACTTACCGATCTCCAGTCTAACCTTGCGATTATTAAAGTACGCAGCTCGTAATTGCATCGGCTTAAACGTAAAGTGCAGTTGGTCACCAGTAAGTTCGACTGCGCTTATATCGTAGTTGATTATCTGCAACTTGTTTCCATATGGCTCGTCGGTAACCGACTCAGGCGTTATTTGCATTCCGCACAGCGCGCGCTGATAGACCGAGTAAATAAAGTCTCTGGCTTCTTCGTGAACAAATCGAGGCATCATGCTGATCTGATCAGGGCCGTGAATGTCTACCGAGAAGAATATGTCGGCCACGTCAGCATTTCCGATAGACTTAGGATAGTGAAATGAGAACGTCTCGTTGGGTGCGACACTTTTGGGCAACTGTATCTCGCTCCGTTTGACCCATATTTCGAACTGATCAATGGGAACCTCAAGCATCGCAAGATTCAAGGCTGTCTGTTGAATAGCCATGATCTGCTTTTGCGTTGCTAGCGCCTTGTCCTGCGCGACCAACGCATCTTGCGCCTCGTAAATCTTCATCCTGTGATCTGTCCAAGACGATGTGACGCTCATGAGGGCGGTCAGAGCTCCAATACTAAACGTTGCCCACCCGACCCATGTTGGTCTTCGACGAATCGCATTCCATGTATGGCCCCGAATTCCGAGGATAACCGCGCACAACGCCAGGACAGGCGTCGTCCCTTTGAGTGCCCCATCAAGAAACTCGATCACCGGTCTACACATGGCATAGATAATAGCATTCCTTCCAAAATTCAACGAAAGCTGTTTTGGTTGTCCGGATAAGGGGAAAAGGCGGTCCGTGCAGGAGTTAAATGGCTCCCTAAGGGACTAGTATTTGTGGAAGGACGGAAGCTTCTCAGAATCGGAGAACGTCCAGCGAGCCCGGGCTGTGATTCAATAGAAGAGATGGCAATGGCGCGGAAAAAGACGGTGCGGGGGTTGTGGATCAGGGCTACGCGGAAGGCGCGCGAGTTGAGGATGGTGGCCAGCGCGCTGGCGTCCACTTCTCATCCGGTGCTGGCGCAGATTGTGCCGGCGCGGTTCTGCAACCTCTCGTGCGCCTACTGCAACGAGTATGACAAGGTTTCGGAGCCGGTGGCTCTTGACGAGATGTTCCGGCGGATCGACCACCTGGGACGGCTGGGGACGGCGATGATCGGCATCAGCGGCGGGGAACCGCTAACGCATCCGGAGCTGGACGAGATTATCCGGCGAATCCGGCGGACCGGGGCGATTGCCGGAATGATTACCAACGGCTACCTGCTCAATGTTGACCGGATCGAGCGGCTAAACCGGGCTGGGCTGGACCACATGCAGATTTCCATTGATAATTTGGAGCCGGACGATATTTCGAAGAAGAGCCTGAAAGTGTTGGACAAGAAGCTGGTGATGCTGGCGGAGCACGCCACGTTTCACGTGAACATCAATTCGGTGGTGGGCGGGGGCTTCAAGAATCCCAACGACGCGCTGGTGATCGGACGGCGGGCGCTGGAGCTGGGCTTTGAATCGACGATTGGGATTATCCACGACGGGGACGGGCAACTGAAGCCGCTGAAGGAGGACGAGGCGCGGGTCTACTTCGAGATGACCCACCGGCGGAAGACCAACTACTCGCGCTTTGACCTGTTTCAGGAGGCGATTGTGCAGGGGCTGCCGAACGATTGGCGCTGCCGGGCGGGGTCGCGGTACCTGTACATCTGCGAGGACGGGCTGGTGCATTATTGCTCGCAGCAGAGAGGGTATCCGGGCGTGCCACTGGCCGGATACACAACGGCGGACGTGAAGCGGGAGTTTTTGACGGCCAAGAGCTGCGCGCCCAACTGCACGATTGGGTGCGTGCACCGGATCAGCTACATCGACCACTGGCGTGCGCCGCAGACTAGTCTGGTTTCGCCGGGCGGAGACAAGACGCAGGTGCTGGTGAAGATACAGAGCGGGAAGTGACGGGTTGTAGATAAACAGCAATGCTTATAAAAAACACGAGCTATAAATATCCCACCTTAATTCACCCCAACGACGAAGACCTGTCGTTGGGGACCCCGAAGGCGCAAAAACAAGAACGCGCCGAAGGTGGGGCACCCAGCCGAAAGACCGTAAATTCTTGGTTATCAATCCCAGATTGCAATTGATTCGTCAATTTTGCCCACGTGATATTCCCGCAAGAGTGTCGCCATTGCCGGGAGAGGTCCTACCACTTTGATCTGCCTTGCCTGAGGAAAAAACCGTTTTCCAGAGAAATTCAACAGATAATCTTTAGTTTTTGAGATTTGTGTATCTTTTTATACATCCCCACGTTGATTTGCCCAAATAATTTACGGCTGGAGTGGTCTGACCAGTTTGGGCTCACTCTAAAACCGAATTCCCCTAAAGGAGATCCCCCATGAGAATCATGCCCACAACCCTGTTTCACGCAACCGCCGCCGCCGTACTGCTCTTTGCAGCATGCGCCGGCGCACAAACCTATGCAACGGGAGACAGCCGCAGCGTAGGCCAACCCGGCTATCCAACCGTCTGCCAGACGCTCACCGCCCAGTTCACCACCTCGCAGCGCTCGTCGCCGCCCAGCTCTGACGACACCAGCCGGGTGCAAGCGGCGCTGAACACTTGCGCCGGAACCGGCCATAGCGTTGTACTGGCGGCCTCGGGTTCGAACAACGCCTTTTACACCGGCATGATCACGGTGAACGGCGAGGGCCTGGTCATCAACTCCGGCGTCACGCTGGAAGGCAATAACAGCTACTCGAGCCAGTCGGAGCTGGTTTATGTCGAGGGCAGCAATTCGTTCATCGGCGGACCGGGCACGATTGACGGCCGTGGAGACCTTAGCGCCATTAGCGGCACGCCGAGGCTGGTCCAGACCAGCAAGACGACCAACTTCATTCTATACAACGTCAACCTGAATCAATCCAAGCACCCTGCCCTCTACATGGAGGGCGGCAGCGGCGCCACGGTATGGGGAGTGACCTTCCGCACCCCCGCAACCCGCACCAATGCCGACGGCATCGACATCGACAGCATCACCAACGTCACCGTCAATGACTGCTCGGTGGAAGCGGGCGACGACGGCATCGCGGTGAAGACCAACTCAGGCGCGGCGTCGAACATCACGGTAGAAAATTCTCAGTTTTACGGCACGCACGGCATGTCGGTGGGAAGCCAGACCATGTATGGCGTGACCAATGTGCTGTTCAAAAACAACTACGTGTATGGAAAGGACCTGTCGGGAAACACCTCGGGCAGCAACAACGGCGCCCGCATCAAGACGGATGAAGAGTGCGGCGGCCTGACCAAGCAGGTGACGTATCAGAACAACTGCCTGTATAACGTGGAACACCTGATCATCATTGACGCTTACTACGGCAGCTGCAGCGGCAACGCGGGCACACCGCTGTTCCAGGACATCATCGTCAATGGGCTTCTGTCCAAGAGCTCGTTGAGCGGCTCGTCAACGTTCTACGGATACAACTCCAGTAATCGGGCGCAGGTCTATCTGGCGTACATCGATCTGGATTCCACCACGCAGTCGTCCGATGAGTATGCGACGGTGTATCTGGATGACTCAAACATCACACCCAGCGGCACGGATGTGACTACCTCCACCTGGAGCACCAGCGGCAGCGTGCCGAGCTGCAGCTTCAATAGCAGCGACTAACAGCGAAGACGGCGGAAATGCCGCAACGAAAAACGGCGCATCCCCTGAGCGGGATGCGCCGTTTTGCTTGGGGCATGCGGCCGTCAGTTGGCGGCGGGCTTACTGGCCGGTGGCGTAGTGGGCTTCATTACCCGAGTCACGGCGGGTTTCCGGACGGTCGTCGCGGCGTGGGCGGGCTTGGCGGAGGCGGTGTCGGCGAGTGCCTGGTCGATGAGCTGGAAGAGCTTGCTGCGGTCGACAACCTCGACGAATGGCGCGCCCTTGGAATTGGCGGTGACCACCCAGATGGTGGGGGTGTGCTCGATGCCGATGCGCTGGCCGAGAGCGTAGTCGGCCTTGACCAGCTCGGCCAGCTTGCCTTGCGGGTCGATGGCAAAGGGCAGGGCGAGTCCGTGGCCGGCGGCAAACTTCTCGGTGAACTGGCGCAGGTCATCCGGGCTGCCGATGGAGACCTGGTTGGCGAAGACCTGGTCGCGGTATTCGTCGCCCAGGGCCTTGCTTTTGGTGTCAAACCAGCGGGCGTTGACGGCGGCGTAGAAGCTCCAACTGTGCATGGCCAGCGGGAAGTCATGGCGCACCAAGGGAATCTTGTATTTGGCCGTAGCTTCCTTGAGGAGAGGGTTGGCGCGGCCGCAGTCGGGGCACTCCATGTCTTCAAACTCGACCAGGGCCACACGGGCGCCAGGAGGCGGCTTGAGGGCGGCGGGGTCGTGCACCTGAGTTCCGGGCGAAGGGGCGCCAAACTGCGCGTGGGCCCCGGCGGCGGCAAGCAGAAATACAGCAAAAGTGAGCGTCCCGAGAGCGGGGAAACGACGGGCAAGGGCGTGAGAAAGAGTCATGGTGATTGGACGGCTCCTTAGGGCAATTGTATCTGATGGACGGCGCTACTTTTGCGCGGTCAGTATGGCAGATAGCTACTGGCGGTCGCGGCGGCGGGCGGCTATCCAGTGCCGCCATTTGTAGTCGGCAAAGAGCGAGGCGGCGATGATGAGGATGGCAAGAATGCCGAGGATGATTTTCATAGTCTCTTCAGGATCGCATGATTGGGGCATGGCGTGCAGCGCTGAATATACTGAGATGAGAGGACAAATCCGCTCCGGGAGGGCGTTTGTGAGCAACCATCAGACGCAACGCGCCGTGGAACTTTTTTCGCAGAACTACAACTGCGCGCAGTCAGTGTATGCCGCCTGCGCAAGTGGAGACGGCCTGAGTGAGGCGCAGCGGCTGGCCCTGGCCGCGCCCTTCGGCGGCGGCATTGCGCGGCAGGGAGAGATTTGCGGAGCGCTCACCGGCGCGCTGCTGGCTCTTGGAGAGACGGAGGGAAAAGCCATGGCCGCCGATCCAGTGGCCGGCCGGAATGCGCTCTACGAACATGCACGGCAACTGACTGAGGCCTTCCGAAAAGCGCACGGCTCGATCCTCTGCCGTGAATTGACCGGCTGCGCTCTCGACACCGAAGCAGGTCAGCGCTCCTTCAAAGAGCGCGGGCTGCATCAGAATCTTTGCACCAAGCTGGTGGTTTTCGCTGCCGAAGAGGTAGTGAGTATGACCGTCCCGTCGCCACAGAAGTGATGGTGGTCTCCCAGGTCCCAAAATCGGGATCTCCACCCCACGGACGAAGACCTGTCCGTGGGGACCCCGGGCCTGGGGCACCCGCAAATCTGGCTCGTGAGTGCCCTCAGTGAACTCGCCTGCCGCGAACCACGTATAGGATAGAGGCGCAACAAAGGATGGCCCACACGGAAGCGGAATCGCAATGATGGCAAGAAAGCTAGACCCCTTCACGCCGCAGATTGGTAACACCGCAACACGCACCGTCGTATCCACGCTGGGCGTTCTCGTCGGCATCGGCTCCATTGACCATGGATTACTGGAAACAGTGCAAGGATACAGGCCAACTCCAGGCCTGATCGTGAATGCCCTCGGAGCCGGCTATCGCTGGACCGTATGGAAGCAGGGCGGGGAAGGCGCGTTCACGTTGATCCCCAACTTTCTTGTGACCGGAATTATCGCGACGTTGCTGGGCGTGCTGATGATCCTCTGGGCGCTCCGTTTCATCCATGCGAAACACGGTCCGGCGGTCTTTCTTTTGCTCGGCATCGCTTCATTTTTGACGGGCGGCGGCATTGCGCAGATCGTCCTATTCACAATCGTCTGGGGTTTAGCTACGCGCATCCGGTCGCGGCTCACGTTCTGGCGTTGGCTCATTCCTCCGCCGGCGCGGCCAGCCCTGGGCTGCCTATGGCCGTGGACCCTGACAGCGGCTACCGTCCTATTCCTTGGGGCGCTGGAGATTGCGATCTTTGGCTACGTGCCCGGCAACTTCAGCCAGATGCAACTCCTTCACATCTGCTGGTCGATTCTCGGAATCGCTCTGTTGTTCTACATACTGTCGATCCTCTCCGGGTTTGCGCGCGACATCGAGGCTCAAACGCGGTTACGTCCTGACTGAACTTCCTACTTCTGCGCCGTCATCTTTGGCGGGTTGACCTGGGCGTTAAGGAAGTCGGTGAGGTCGTCGATGTCCTGTTTGGTTCCTGTCATGGGCGGCATGTAGCGACGGTAGGGCGAGTCGGGCTTGTAATCGTGCAGCATGGTGATGAAGCTGGCGATGTTGGCGCGATCGCGTCCGGCTAGCAACGACTTCAGGGGGCGATAGCCGCCGAGCGTGTGGCAGGAGCCACACTCGCCTCGGAAGATGGCTTCGCCGCGGGAGTAACTCGAATCGGAGTTATTCCAGACCCAGTTGGTATGCGCCAGATAGCCTTCCTGATTGATGCGGCTGACGTAGGGAACACGGACGCCGTTGGAGTACATCCAGCCGCCGATGACGTAGGGCTTGCGCAGCATCTCGCGGGCATACTCGCCAGCGCCGGTGGCGATGAGCGCGAGCAGCAGTATGGCCATGGCGTGAGAGAGATTGAAGTCGATGGGATTGCGATAGGCGAGGAAGTAGGCTACGCCGACGATGGTGGCCGAGGTGACGATGATGATGAGGGCGATGCGGGTGATGATGGAAAATGTGCCGGAGCCGATGGTGTCAATGCCCAGGGTGAGCAACGCCTGCTGCGATGCGGGGACCATCCAGAGATACCAGATGAGGATGAAGGGCGTGGCGACGAAGGAGGGCACCAGCCATTTGACGCTCCACTGCACCATGGTGGTTTTGAGCTCTGGTTGCTTGTCGCCGTCGATGCGGCTGGCGGTGATGAGCGCCCAGATGCCGGCCAGCGCGCAGCAAACACAACTGCGCAGGAAGAGGCTGGGCCAGTACGTGGGATTGAAAAAAGCGTACCAGAATTTGCTGGCTTCTTGGCCGGTTCCTGCAAAGGCTACGCGGAGCCAGGCATTGCCGGGCGTGAGCATGAAGGTGAGAATGCCGTTGATGATGATGAGGGTGAAAGCGGAAGCGCCGGCGTAGCACCATCCAACGGCAAGATGCAGCTTGGCGTCTATGCGGCCCCAGGTGGTGTAGTAGACGGCGATGGTGGTCAGCTCGACAATGAAGAAGACCCACTCCATGGCCCAGCCGAAGACGAAGTTATGAATCAGAGTGCTGGTGGCCTCGGGATGCGTGAGACCGATGGCGAACCAGATGCCCACGCCGCTGACAGTGCCGAAAACGGCGGTGAGGACGAGGAAAAACTTGGAGAAGCCAGCCAGCTGGGCGAGCCATTCGTCGCGGAGCTGGCCCTCCGGCATCTGCATGGCCTTGCGTTCGGCCATGGGCAGATAGAGGCCGCCGCCCACGGCAAACTGCGAGATCATGACGTGGAAGATGGCGATGATGCCGATCACCCAGCCGGAGCCGAGGTACGGTATGTTCCAAAACGGATAGTTCATTGAAAACTCCTAGTTCTCAGTTGTCAGTTCTCAGTTGTCAGTAAAAGGCCTCAAAACCATCGTATGACCAGCATTTCACACGATTGATTGCTTTGAATCTCTCCCAATAAGGCAACTAAATCTGACAACTGAAAACTGAAAACTGACAACTGGCTCGTTACCGAATCGTCCAATAGCCAATGACGGTGGTGGCCAGCAGTGCGAAGACCGCCAGCAGGCCGATGTAGTGCGCGGCGCGGGCACGCTGGCCGGATTCCTTACTCTTGTCGTAGAAGGGAATCAGCAGCCAGAGCACGATGCCCAGCGTGAAGAGCAGAATGCCGGCAATCTCGCCGACACCGGCATAGCGGCCTGAAAAAATGAAGCCCAGCAGCTTGAGCATCTCGAAGGGACTCATGAAGTACCACTCGGGATGAATGCCCATAGGCGCGGGCGCGAGCGGGTCGAAGGGCTTGCCGAGCGACCAGGGAAAGACCGAGGCCAGCAGCGCAAGAATGTTCAGCGAGATGAGCCACATGGCCAGGTCTTTGCGCACGAAGTTGGGGAAGAAGGGCATGGTCTTGCGCTGCTCCGGCGGCAGGGCCTCAACGGATGGCGGCGAGGCGTTGCCGTGGCGCTGGACCAGCCATAGATGAAAGCCGAGCAGGGGCAGGAAGACGGCCGGCAGCACGACCACGTGCAGGGCAAAGAAGCGCTGGACTGTAAATTCACTCACGTCGGGGCCGCCGCGCAGCATGTTGGCGATGGCCGGTCCGATCCAGGGAATGGCCGCCGGAATCTGCAAGCCGACCTTGGTGGCGAAGTAGCTCAACTCATCCATGGGCAGCAAATAACCGGAGAAGCCGAAGACCGAAGCGATGCCCAAGAGAGCCATGCCACTGAGCCAGCCGAACTCGCGCGGCTTGCGATAGGCCTTCATGAAATAGACGGAGAACATGTGCACCAGGATGGAGAAGATCATCAGGCTGGCGGACCAGGCGTGCGCCGAACGGATGAGCCATCCGAAGTGCATCACAAAGGTGATCTGGCGGACGGACTCGTAGGCCTCGGCGCCGGGGCGGTAGTAAACCAGCAGCAATACGCCGGTGAAACACTGAATCAGAAAAAGGAATAACGAGATGCCGCCCCAGTAGTACCAGAAAGACTGAGAGTGAACGGGGACGGTTTTGTGGCGCGCAAAGGCGGCTAGCTCCGAAAGCCCAAGCCGCTCATCGACCCAATCGTAGATTGCCTTTGAAGTCATACTTCTATCCTTCGCTTTCCCACCCTTAGATCACCCCAACGACGAAGACCTGTCGTTGGGGACCCCGAAGCCGCAAAAACAAAAACGCGGCGAAGGTGGGGCACCCAGTATTCTGGGGCCGAACCGCTCTAGCGGCAGAGCCATCCTCCATCGACGACCAGGATGTGGCCGTTTACATAGTTGCTGGCGTCCGAGGCGAGAAAGACCGCGGCGCCGGCAAGATCCGCGGGCACGCCCCATCTTCCCATGGGAATCCGGGCAAGAATGGCGGCGGAACGCGCGGCGTCGGCCCGCAAAGCAGCGGTATTGTCGGTGGCCATGTAGCCGGGAGCGATGGCGTTGACGTTGATGCCTTTGTCGGCCCATTCATTGGCCAGCGCCTTGGTCAGTTGCGCAACCGCGCCCTTGGCCGCGGCATAACCGGGGACCAGAATGCCGCCCTGGAAGGCCAGCAACGAGGCGGTGTTGATGATTTTGCCGTGTCCCTGGGCCAGCATCAACCTGCCGGCGTACTGGCTGATGAACCACACGGAGTTGAGATTGGTATTGATGACGGTGTTCCAGAACTCCTCGGAGTGTTCGGCGGCGGGAGCGCGGCGGATGGTGCCGGCATTGTTGACGAGAATGTCAATGGAGCCGAACTCCTTTACCGTGTCATCGACGAGCATGTGGGCGATCTTCTGATCGCAGACATCTCCGGAGCGGCAGATGTACTTGACGCCGGTCTTCTTGACTTCCTCAATGGTCGCATCCAACACCTTTTCGTAGTTATGCAGAGTTACATTTGCGCCTGCCTGCGCAAACGCGATGGCCATGCCGGCTCCCAGACCCTGTCCTGATCCGGTGACCAGCGCATTTTTTCCTTTAAGACTGAAGAGATCGAGAACTGCCATGAACTAGCTCCTATCTTTGAAAGAACGGAATCGTACGTTGCTGTGAAGGGCCTATGCGCGGGAGACATCCACGCCGGCCTCGTTGACGGACACTTTGAAGAGCTTGAGCGGTTTGGGCGGCGGGCCGCTGACGTTGGCGCCGGTATACGGGTTATAGACGCCGCCATGGCAGGCGCAGTGAATGCGGTCGGCCTGCGGCTCATACTGCACCGTACAGCCCAGGTGCGTGCAGACGGCGGTCATCGCCACCCACTGATCGTCCAGATGGTGAATGAGCATGGCCGGAGCGGCGCCGAACTTGAACATCAGCACCGAGCCAAGGGGAAGCTTTTGCGCATCCTTGAGCGTGACCTCGGTGACTGCCGTGGCGTTCATCGCCATCTCCGCGGGCGAGGCCAGGTAACGGTAGATGGGATAGGCCAGGGCGGCAGTGTAGGCCAGTCCCGCAACTCCGGCGGCAGCCAGAAAGGCGCGGCGAGTATTTTTTTCGCTGGGTTCCTCGACGATGTTTGCGGGGAGTGTTGTCTCTTGGCTCATAGCAGTTTTTTCGCGGGAGTTATGCCGCGCCCTCCATCACTTTTCTGGACCGCGCCACCACGGAGACGAGCCAGCCGATCACGCCCAGTCCGCCGACAAAGAGGACCAGGAAGAGGCCCACGACCCACCAGTTGGTGACCACCACGCGGTCCCAGACGTTGTAGCCCTTGGATAACAGAGTCAGGTCGCGGACGCCGTCGCGATAGACGGTGAGCATGATCTCGATGAGGACGGCCAGGTGAACGACCGCCAGGCTCAACCAGCGCGCGGTGAGCTTGCCGAATCCGGCGATGGCGGCGACCAACACGGCAACCACCACCAGGGCTAACCAGCCGTAGCCGGCAAATCCGAAGTACTTGTAAAACCCATAGCCTGCCGGAGGTGTCACCAGCATCGACTTGACGACAGCCGGCTGCACACTGGCGGCCCACACGCCGGCTGCCAGATAGACGACGCCGAAGACCGCGGCCACCTTGCCTCCGAGAGCAACTACAAACTTCTTCTCGTCCGCAGTGAAGGTCGAGCGGCCAGCCAGATAGATCAACCACAAACCGCCGATGAACAGGCCGCCGGCCATCATCATCAGCCAGCGCGGCTCCAAGGTGGGGTCGCCGTTGGGCAGATAGGCGCCCATGGCGGAGGCGGAGTACATTTGACGCCAGACCTCGGGGCGCAGCATCAAGGTCATATTAGTGGAGAGCAGGCGGGCGATGGAGCCAGCCAGCAGCCATGCGATCAGACCAACCCACCAGGCAGATTTGCCCGCCTCCAGGCGCGCGGTGAAGCGGTAGAGCAGCCAGTAAGTCAGCATGAGGAGGCCGATGATCGAAATCCAGTAGAGACCGATGAGCACGCTGCTGGTGTACAGAGCGCGGCCATAGAGAACCTGGGAAAAGAGCAGCGGCGGCACGGCCAAGTTAATTACGAAGGTCATGACCACGGTGAGCCGGCGGGCCAGCGCACGGGCGGTGACCATGGAGGCCGGCGAGGCGCGGAAGAGACTGAGCAAAACCGCCAGCAGCAATCCGCCCAGCAGCATCTCTACGGCGACAAAGTGCAAGGCCAGCGTGACGATATGCAGCAATTTCAACAGCCATATCGGCGCCGGCAAAGGAATCGGATCAACAGCGGGAAAGGATTGCATAATGCCCTTAGTGACCCCCAAGGCCGCTTTTTAGACTAGCATGGTCCAAATTGTAGTATGTGACGGCAGTCACAACAGGGAAACGGCGCATACATCAACTGCCGTTACACACCATGCAATGATCTTAAACCCGCGCCTGAGCAGATCAAAGCCCAGGGGAAGAACGAATTCTCCGCAATCCTATGTTACGGCAGAAATTCAATTTAGGCCGCTGAGTTTCCCAAACCGGTTACTCCCATTTCTGAACCCGCAGAATTTCATTTTGCGCATTTCGGCACCGCCTATCCATGCCCAAACTAAAGTCACAAGGGCCATCGCCGATAGGACTGGAATGGATTCAAAGAGACCTCGGCTTTAGCCGCAATTTACAGATCTCATCCGCGTGAAACGCGCGGTTGAAAAGACCTTCGCGAACAGGTTGGCGAATGTAAGCGGCCGGTGAGGCTTTCCTGAATACCAGCGAAGGAGACGAACGATGAAACGATTGTTGATTTGTGCAATGGCGCTGGTGCTGGGGGCAGTCCCCGCGGCAGCCCAAAGCCTGGAAGATCTGAACATTCAGATCCACGGTTATGCAACCCAGGGGTTCCTCTACTCAAGCGCAAACAATTATTTCACCACCAGTTCGACCAATGGCAGCCCGGCGTGGAACGAGGCGGTGATCAACATTACCTCGCAACCCCAGCCCAAGCTGCGCATCGGAGTGCAGGGGCGTTATTGGCTGCTGGGCAACCTGGGCAACGCGATCGTGCTGGACTGGGCGGCAGCTGACTACAAGATGAACGATCGATTCGGCGTGCGATTCGGCAAGGTCAAGACTCCAACCGGTCTGTTCAATGAGATTCAGGACATCGATCCAGGATTTATTTGGGCGCTGTTGCCGCAGGGTGCGTATCCCATCGAGAGCCGCAACTCTGTGCTCGCACATTACGGCGGAGTGGTCTACGGCACACTCAAGCTGGGCCAGAGCATGGGCAAGCTGGAGTATCGCGGCTTTGGCGGGGAGCGGGTTATGCCGGGCAGTGACGGCTACTTTCTGGCCCTGTCGGAAGACGGCATCGTACTGCCCAACGGGATCAACGGCGTGACGATGGGCGGGGCTTTGCACTGGAAGACGCCCCTCGCCGGACTTATGATCGGCGCCTCCAACACCAAGGACGAGCAATGGAGCGCCCCGGTTACGAGTTCTTACTCCTATATGGGCCTGAGTATTCCGCTGACGGGCACATTCACGATCAAGCCCTTGAATTCGTACAACATTTTTGGCCACTACGAGAAGAACAAAATCATGTTTGCAGCCGAGTACACCAGACTCCCGGGCACAGTCCCGATCAATTTGACCAGTACGCTGACCGGACCGATCGCCGAGGTCGTTCGCACAGATCAGCGACCCTGGTACGGAATGTTCAGTTACAAAGTTTCCAGCAAGTTCACGGCCGGGGTGTACGACAGCCAGTATGTCGATCATCAATCATCCTTGGGCTCGGCGCGGTACTCGAAGGATTGGGCTATCTCCGGGCGCTACGATTTCAACTCTTTCCTCTATGCCAAGGCGGAGCAGCACATCATCCAGGGCACCAGCCTTAACATCGACGCGGCGATGAATCCGAACGGGACAAAGCCCAATTCCAAGTTGACTATTTTGAAACTGGGCGTGAGCTTCTAACGCGGACGAAAGGAGAACACTGAAATGAAAAAGCTATTGTTTGTAATTCTGCTCCTGGCCGCCGCGTCGGTTCTTGCCGCACACGTGCAGGCTCAGGTCATTGTGATCGCCAACCCTGGAGTGAAGGCGACCGAAATCAGCAAGAGTGATTTGCGCGATGTGTTCACCGGCGCGGCGACGGCGCTGCCGGGCGGAGGCAATGTGGTGCCCATACTGCTCAAGGCCGGCACGGTGCATGAGGAGTTTCTTCAGGTGTACATCGGTAAAAACGACACCGCATACCGGGCGGGCTGGCGCAGCCTGGTCTTCTCCGGCCAGGCATCCATGCCCAAGAGCCTGGACACGGACGCGGCGGTGGTGGAGTTTGTGGCGCACAACGCCGGCGCCATCGGCTACATCGGCAGGTCAACCCCCCACGAGGGTGTCAAAGTTCTGACCGTCAGGTGATTCCCTTGATGGATGTTCGGGGTTGCTCCAAGCGTGTTCCTGAGCCTCTCCTTGCTCAAACTAAAGTCTGTCGGAGTGTCGCCGATGAACCCATCTAGGGCCAATCCAGTCTCACTCGGAGCCATGGATTGTTACGACCCAGCAGCGATCCGCGCACTCAAAGCTGTTTATCGAGTGCAGACCGGGCAGGAGTTTCGACCCTTGAGTTATCCTCGGCAATCCATTGAAGGAGACAAACAATGAAGAGAATGCTTCGCAGAGGTATTGCCGCTGGAATATTCGCGGCACTTGCTGCTTCGACCTGCCTGCATGCGCAGGAGTTCAAGGTCGGATCAAAAACGGTGCAGGTGCACGGATTTGGAACCCAGGGGTTCGTTCACACCAACGACAACAACTGGCTGACCATGAAAACGAGCAATATTGGCAGCGGAGCTTTTACTGACGCGGGCGTGAACATGACTATGCAGCTCAAGCCCAACCTGCGTATCGGCGGCCAGGTCTACGACCGGAAGCTCGGTCAACTGGGAGATTGGCATCCGGAACTGGACTGGGCTCTTGCCGATTACAGGTTCAGGCCCTGGCTGGGCTTTCGCGGCGGCAAAGTGAAGACTGTGCTGGGTTTGTATAACGACTCACAGGACGTGGACTCCGCGCACACATTCGCTCTTATGCCCCAGTCTGTCTATCCCATTGATATGCGGGACGCGACTCTCTCCCACTACGGTGGAGATCTCTATGGAACGATCAAGGCACGGAAGTACGGCAAATTCTCGTATACGGGCTATGTAGGCGATCAATTGCAGACCGTCAGAGGCGGTTATCCGTACCTGCTGACAATCCACGGCGTCTATATCAACAAATCCGGGGGACTGACGTATGGTGGTGACCTACGCTGGCAAATGCCGGTCAAGGGTCTGCTGGCCGGTGCCTCCTACGAAGAAAATCACGTGCGAAATGAAGGGCAACTGAACCCGTCGGTGGCTCTGGGAGGGCCTAATATCCTGGTTCCCTATTGGGAACAGTCCCGAAGCCAGTTCACCAAGCAATACTACATTGAGTACACCCACGGAAACCTGCGCATCGATAGCGAGTACCGACGCTTCTGGCGCGATTTCACGATCTTCAACGGCCAGTTCCTGGCACTGGCTGGAACACACGCCTGGTATCAGTCGGCCGCCTATCGAGTGAACAAGTGGTTCGAGTTTGGCGGTTACTACTCCCACTTCGGCGAGGATTGGATCGTCACGGCCCCGGGCCAGTTCGAAGCCCCCAGCGAGAGCGACCCGTCCCGGCACATTTATGACAAGGTCATCACCGCGCGTTTCGACATGTACACGCACTGGTATGTGAAAGCGGAGGGCCACTTCATGAACGGCAACGCCGCGGGCACTAACCCACAGTATCCCGACGGCTTCTATCCGCAAGTCAATCCCCAGGGATTAAAACCGAACACCAGCGCAATCGTGCTCCGGGCAGGATTCAGCTTTTAACGCGGACGAAAGGAGAACATCGAAATGAAAAAGATAAGGTTTGTAATTCTGCTCCTGGCCGCCGCGTCGATCTTTGCTGTTCACGCACAGGCCCAGGTTATTGTGATCGCCAACCCCGGGGTGAAGGCGACCGAAATCAGCAAGAGTGATTTGCGCGATGTGTTCACCGGCGCATCTACGGCGCTGCCGGGCGGAGGCAATGTGGTGCCCATTCTGCTCAAGGCGGGCACGGTGCATGAGGAGTTTTTGCAGGCCTACATCGGCAAAAACGACACCGCATACCGGGCGGGCTGGCGCAGCCTGGTCTTCTCCGGCCAGGCATCCATGCCCAAGAGCCTGGACACGGACGCGGCGGTGGTGGAATTTGTGGCGCACAACGCCGGCGCCATCGGGTACATCGGCAAGGCTACGCCGCATGAGGGCGTCAAAGTACTGACCGTAAGGTGATTCCATGTTTGGACAGGTGAAGATTAAGACGAGAATTCTCGGTATCCTGGCCGTGCTTGCCGTCGGCTATCTGGTGTTGCTGGCGATGGTGCAGCTTTCCTCTACCGCCACGCACGGCCGGATGTCGCAGATCTCCTCTTCTCTGTTTCCCGCCGCGCTGAATATGCAGCACGCGCAGGCGTCCTTCGAGCGGATGAAGAAGCACTACGGCGACGCCGTAGTGCTTCAGGATGCCAATTCTCTCAAAGGCGCGGAAGCGGACGCCGAAGCCACAGCCGCCTCGCTGGAGCAAGTGAAGGCTGTTCTGGTCTCATCGCCGCAGTTGGGCAAACAGGCAGATGACCTGCTGGCCCAGTTCTCCTCGATCCGGTCGCGCGATCACGAAACCTATACGGCAATTCTGGCGGCCACCGGCGGCCCCAGCGACGATATGATGGCCCAGGTGGGTGCGCTAGGCAAGGATAACAAGGCGTTAACCGATGCCATGGGCCTGTTTGACAAGGCCATATCCACCAACATTCAAACTCAATTTGACTCGGTGGATGCTTGGTCATTGCGCAGCCGGGTTACGGGATTGATCATGCTGGTCTTCGCCGTGCTCAGTTGCGCCGCGGCCTGGTGGGTGGTGCAGTCCAAGGTGGTGCAGCCTCTGCATTCGCTGGCGGTACGTCTGCAAGATATCGCCGAGGGGGAAGGCGATCTGAGGCGCCGCATCGAGGTGAAGGGAAAAGACGAGATTGACGAGGTGGGCATCTGGTTCAACGTCTTCATTGGCCGGATGGAGGACATTGTCCGACGCGTGGCCGAACACGCGAGCACGCTGGGCGCGGCCGCCATGGAGCTGGCTCACACGGCCCACGAAACCGCTACACAGGCCTCGCAACAGCAGGAGCAGGCGGCCCGCATCAGCACAACCATGAACGAGATGACCTCTGCGATCCAGGAGATCAGCCAGACAACACAGCACGCAGCGGCGGATGCCCGCAAGGCGGAAGAGAGCGCGCACACCGGCGGACAGACAGTTCAGACCACGGTTCAGACGATTGGGGAACTGCTCGCATCGAACCAGGAAACTTCATCCCGGATCGAAGAACTGGGCCGCTCCAGCAACGCCATCGGCAGAATCATCAACGTCATCGACGAGATTGCCGGCCAGACCAATCTGTTGGCCTTGAACGCCGCGATCGAGGCGGCGCGGGCCGGCGAACATGGACGCGGTTTCGCGGTAGTTGCCGGCGAGGTGAGGCGTTTGGCCGAGCGCACCAGCGAAGCCACCAAGGAGATCGACAAGACGGTGCGCTCCATTCAGCAGGGCACCTCGGAAGCCGTTGAGGCGATGCGCTCCAGCATGAGCCATGTGCAAAGCGGCGTGGATTCGGCGCGCTCGGCGGGCGAGGCGCTCACCAGCATCATTCACGGCTCGGAATCGGTGCAGAAGATGGTGACGCAGATCGCCGCCGCGGCAACGGAACAGTCGTACTCCACTCAATCGGTGAGCACCAACGTGGCCGAGATCGCCACCATCATCGGGCAGACTGCGTCCAGTTCACAGCAATCGGTGGAGGCTTGCCAGCAACTGTCTTCGCTGGCCAATGAACTGACCAGCCTGGTGGGCGCGTTTAAAGTTGGGTAAGAAGAGCAGGGTCAAGGCTTGCAAAACCGGGCCGGGAGTGTTTCAATCGGGATATTGAAACAGGGGTGCTCCACGAAGTGGGGCTGAGAGATACCCTCGAACCCGATCCGGATAATACCGGCGTGGGAAGCTTTCGTAGCCGAACGGCCCTCTTCCTCGATTCGCAGCGTGAGTTCTCTTGTTTCAAGGAATTTGAAACAAGGGGAGTTTATGTTCAGAGCTGCTCACGTTGATCCGGCTTATATTTCATTTCAATCGCACAGATTCGGGATTTCGCGACTACTTCCCGGCAAAGCGGCTGCTTGCCGCCTTGCCCAAGCACGCCGCGTGTCCTGGGCGATAGGGTTGCTGCTTTCCTGTCTGGCTGTGACCCTCAGTGCATTCGCGCAGAGCACGACGCCTGCGCAAGAGAGCCAGGCCCCGCCTGTCGAGACGCCCAAGCCAGCTCCGGCCGCGCAGAAGATTCCGCGGGTGACCACTACAGTGGTAGTACATGGCGAATTGCCGGGCGAGTATCTTCCCGAGGCTGTCACGGTGGGCAATCTGGATGGCGTGCCGCTGGAGCAGACGCCGCTCTCTGCCACGGTGGTGACGCGCGAGTTGCTCACCGATCAGGGCGCGCGCCTGCTCTCCGACGTGGTGAAGAACGACGCCTCCGTCGGCGACGATTACGTTCCGGTGGGGTACTACGGCGTCTACGAGATTCGCGGCTTTCCGATTGATCTGGCCACGGGCCTCGAAATCAACGGCATGACCATCGCCGGCGAGCAGGATGTGCCGCTGGAAAACAAGGAGCGCGTCGAGATTCTTAAGGGCATAGCCGGCGTGGAGAGCGGCGTGGCCTCGGCGGGCGGGCTCATCGACTACGTGACCAAGCGGCCGGCACTGGTTAAGACTGCCGATCTGGCTACCGATCAACGAGGAACCGCGTTTGGCGCGGTCGATCTGGGGCATCTCTTCGGCAGCCGCAAGCAGGTGGGCGCGAGAGTGAATCTGGCCGGCGAAAGAATCCAGAGCTATATGAACGACACCAACGGCTGGCGCGTCATGGGCGCGGGCGCGGCGGATTGGAGGATCACTCCGAAGGCGCTATTGAAGGGCGACTTCGAGTACCAGCATAAGGTGGAACGCGACGGCAGCGGTTACCAGTTGCTGGGCGGCACAACGGTGCCTGATATTAACAAAATCTACCGATCAACAATGTTGGGCGATCAACCCTGGGGCCCGCCCGACACCTACGACACATTCAATTCCGGCGCGCGGCTGGACTACGATTTGCCGCATGAGTGGAAAGCCTTCATCGCGGCGAGTTATAGCCATTCGCTCATACAAGATAACGTAATTTACGCCTATGGCTGCTCTTATGAAGCTTTGTGCCAGGGGAATGGCGGCACCGCGCCGGATTATTTTTTCGCGCCCGACGGCGGCTATGACATCTACGACTACCGCGACCCCGGCGAACTGCGCATCGACGCATTGACCGAGGCGATTGTTACTGGCCACGTAAAAACCGGAGCTATCACGCAAGACTTGACCGGCGGCGGGACGCTCTTTCTGCGCAGCGTGCAGCAGCCTGGATTTTATACATTCGCGAATCCATCTTCATCCGATGGCATCATTCAGGACGGCGCAGTCTACACCTATGTAGGTTCGGAGAATATCTATCAGCCCATCGCGCCCGTTCCAATCGAAAGTCCGCTTGAATCCGCCGGTCCGCGCAGGTTATGGGAAGATAGCCATCAATCCGCCGCGGTCATGCAGGACCGGATTCATCTGCCGGGACACATACAATTGCTCGCCAGTGGCCGGGAAGATTCACTGCGCGACCATAACTACTCGTTGGCCGCTACTACGCCCTGCACGGCCGCTAATCCCAATCTACCTGGACCGGCAACCGATCCGTGCCCGACTACCTACGACGTGTTGAGCAATCCAATCTACTCCGTTCCCACTTTGCCCGATGACACAAATAAGATGGTATGGCTGCCGCAATACGCGGTCACTTATAACCCAGTTAATAACCTGACACTCTACGGCAACTACGCTGTGATGCTCTCGCTGGGTCCGCAGGCGCCGTGGTGGGTTGATAACGCGAACCAGTTTCTCAATCCCTTTTTTACTCGCCAGGCCGAAGCCGGCGCAAAGTATGAGCCGGGCCAGCGCATTTTGCTGACGACCGCGCTCTTTCATATGCGCGCGCCATTCTTCTATCCCAAAACACTCACTGGTCCCGACAGCTTTTGTCTTATCGGGAATTCCGGCGACCAGTGCTTTGAGTCCGATGGACGCGAGACGCACGACGGCATCGAGCTGAACGCACAGGGCAAGGCGTCGAACTGGTTGAGGCTGACAGCCTCGGCGGCGGGCATACGGGCAATTTCGAGCGGATCGAGCACTCCGGCATTTAACAATAAGCAAGTTATCAATGTGCCGCACCTGCATACCACAATGTTTGCCGATCTCACAATGCCGCGCCTGCGTGGGCTGCACCTGATGCCGGGCTGGAGTTACACGGACCGCAAGGAGGCAACTCGAGACGATGTGGTCAGTGTGCCTGGCTACAACCTCTTCAACCTGGGCGCGCGCTACACGCCCGGCGGCGAGCAGGGCCGCGTGACCTTCCGCCTTTACGCTAACAACATCGCCGACAAACATTACTGGAGCGACACCGGCGCCAGTTATGGCGATACATTTATCTGGTTAGGCGCGCCCACCACGGTGCGGCTCTCGGCGCATTACACATTCTAGGTTTGCGGACAATGGAAGAGGATGCACCCGCGATGAAGATAACAGCTAAGGCGCATGGTTTGGACGGCAGGCTGGTGGAACCAGACTGGCTGCCGCTCACGTTAAGCGAGGTGCGCGCGCTGCTCTCTCAATTTCCAGGTTGCGGCGAGCCTATCGAAATTCTATCGGTGAGTCCGCGGCCGTATTCGGCGGCAAGCGTGGTGGCGACAGGAAACGGGAGAGTGTTTATCAAGCGCCATCACCGGTCAGTGCGCGACCGGGAAGGACTACTTGAGGAACATCGCTTCATGCAGCATCTCCGAGAGCACGGTGCGCCGGTGCCGCGCGTTTTTGTAGCTTCTTCAGGCGAAACCGCAATTGAAAGTGGCGAATGGACCCTCGAGGTACATGAAGTTCCGGCGGGAGTAGACCTTTATGAAGATGCGTTGTCATGGACGCCATTTCGTTCGACGGCTCACGCGCGCTCGGCAGGCGAGGCGTTGGCGCGGCTGCACCTAGCCTCGCAAGGATTCGACGCGCCGCGACGCAAGACGCAACCTCTTGTGGCAGGCTTTACGATCTTTGCGGAAGAGAATCCGGGTGCGGCGATGGAACGCTATCTGGAGGCGCGTCCGGCGTTGGCCGAGGATGCGGTTGCGCGCGAAGGATGCGGCGAGGCGCTCGAATTGCTGGCGCCGTTTCATACCGAGTTGATGCCGCTTTTGCCCGCACTGAAGCCGCTGTGGACGCACAATGATCTGCACGCGTCGAATCTTCTGTGGAGCGATGCAGGCGACGGCGCGCAAGCAACAGCAATCATCGACTTCGGCCTTGCCGACCGCACCAATGCAGTGCACGATCTAGCTCAAGCCATCGAGCGCAACATTGTGGAGTGGCTTGACCTGCCGCAAGACACAATGCGTGGAGAAAGCGTGCGTGTGCACATCGATCATCTGGAAGCATTGCTCGCTGGCTACGAGCAAGTGCGGCCACTTTCAGAGGAAGAGGCCGCGGCTCTGGCGCCGATGACGGCGCTCTGCCACGCGGAGTTTGCGCTGACAGAAGCTGATTACTTCCTGGGCGTGCTGCATTCCAAGGAGAAGGCGCGGATTGCTTCGATTGATTACCTGGTGGGTCATGCGCGCTGGTTTCGCGGCAAGGGCGGGAAAAAACTATTGGATGCAATTCGACGTTGGGCAGCAAAACTGGAGCGGCATACAGCATCGCTCGGGAGACTAGACAACTGATGCATTGGACGGCTATCGCGAATTACCTAGCCGCGAATTGGATGGAGGATGCGGGCGTTCTCACCACGCTTGCTGGCATTTGGCTCACCACGCGCCGAAAACTCATCTGCTGGCCGGTAGTGTTAATCTCCGATGTGCTGTACTTGATTGTTTTTTACCGCGTTCATTTGTATTCCGACGCGCTTTTGCAGGTTTTCTTTCTCGCTTTTACGCTCTACGGCTGGTGGTATTGGTGGCGCGGAGTGCGCGTCGAAGGTGAGGTGCGCATTGTGTGCCTGCCCATGCCCAGCCTGATCGCCGGATTAGCGGCGGGCGCGGTAGGAGGCGTTGTGCTCGGCTTCTTGATGAAGCAGATCAACGGTACGGCACTTCCTTTTCTGGACGCATTCCTGACGAGTTATAGCCTGGTGGCTAGTTGGTGGGGCGCGCGCAAGCACATCGCCAATTGGTGGCTATGGATTGCGGTGGACTTGGTCTACATCGGTGAATACATCTATAAGAACCTGATGCCAACAGCCGCTCTCTATGCATTACTGGTTGCGCTGGCCGTGCTGGGCCTACGCGATTGGCGTCGTGCGGCGGCGGCTCAGACGGCTGCCTGAACGACGTTGTGCAACGGCTCGCCTTTAATGTAGCGGCGCAATTCATCGGCCGTGGTCTTGAGCGAACGGACCGCGAACTGCGGGCTCGATCCGGCCACGTGAGGCGTGAGCAGCAGGTTGGGGCAACTCCACAGAGGGTGGCCCTCGGGCAGCGGCTCAGGATCGGTAACGTCGAGAGCAGCGCGAATGTGGCCAGAGTTGAGAGCATCCACCAATGCGTCTGTGTCCACAACAGGCCCGCGCGCGGCGTTGACCAGCAGCGCGCCATGCCGCATCAGAGAGAGTTGGCGGCGGCCGATCAGATGATGCGACTCGGCGGTCGAGGGCAGGATCAGAATCACGACATCAGCATTCGGCAAGAGACTGTCGAGTTCGCTGACGGCATGAACCGGCGGCTTGGCGCGCGCGGAGCGGGCCACGCGCATGAGTTCGACATGAAAGGGCGCAATCATGCGCTCGATCTCCTTGCCGATGGCGCCGTAACCAACCAGCAGCACGGCCTTGCCGGTAAGTTCCTCCAGCATGACGGGCGGATAAAGCGGCCGCGCATCGCCGGTGATGCGGGCATAGTGCGCGCTTGCCTCGAAGCGGCGCTTCCACACTCCGGTGCGCTGCACGTCGAGATAAAGCGGGAAGTACTTCAGCGTGGCCAGAATGGCGCTGAGGGTCCACTCGGCGGTGGAGATGCTGTGCGCGCCGCGGGCGTTGCAGATGGTGACGCGCGGCCCGGCCACGCCGGGGATCCACTCCGTGCCGGTCATCAGCGACAGGATCAACCGCACGCCGCGCAGCCACGGCCAGATGCTCATGGCACGCTTCGGATAGGGGTCGGGAATCCAGACGTCGATGTCGATGGAGTGGTCGAGACCGTCGGGCAGGGGAATAAGCTCGACTTCCGGGGGAAAATCGCGCATCAACTCAGCGGCCAAAGTGGCTGGGTATCCGACTCGCAGCATATTGAATGTCTCCCCGCATAAACAGAATGCTGTGCAGCATACTCCATGAGATGTGATGTTCCGCACGGTGTTTTGACTCGTGTTTCTTTTGCGACGAAACGGAAATCAAACCGAGAGCAACTCCGTATAAACGGCCATGCCGACCACCGCATCAGCGCCCAATACGTCCAATGCATCAACCTCCTGCTGCGCGCGAATGCCGCCGGCCACGATGAGCTGGCGCCGGGTGAGCTTACGCAGGCGCGCGGCCGTGGCGATGGGAAAGCCTTGCATCAGCCCTTCGCCGTCCACGTGTGTGTAAAGAAATGCGCCAGCGTGGGATTCGAGTTGCGGGATCGCGTCGTCGGGAGTGAGCGCAACCTGCGCCTTCCATCCCTTCACGGCGATGCGGCCGTTCTTTGTGTCGATGCCGGCGACTACGCGTTCCGCGCCAACCGCGGCGGCGAGCGCGGCGGCAAACTCGGTGTTGACCGCGCCAGTTTCCGAGAAGAGTGCCGAGCCAATGATGACGCGCTTTGCGCCCGCGTCGATCACCTGCTGAGCACGCTCGATGGTGTGAATGCCGCCGCCGGCTTGAACAGGCAGCCGCTTGGCAATTTGCGCAACCAATGCGGAGTTATCACCCTGGCGCATGGCCGCGTCCAGGTCGATTAGCTGAACTAACGGGAATTTGGAAAACTTTTCAATCCAGTATTCGAAGTCGTCAAAGGCAAGGCGCAGCTTCTCGCCCTGCACCAGTTGAACAATTTGTCCGCCCAGCAAATCGATGGATGGAATCAGCATGGAAGCCTCACGGAGACACCGGCCTTGGCCAACTCTTCTTTAAGAGCGCGCGCGCTGGAGACGCCGAAGTGAAAGATGCTCGCGGCCAGCGCGGCATCGGCCTTGCCGCGCCCGAAGACATCGACAAAATGAGCCACGGTTCCCGCGCCTCCCGAGGCGATGACGGGAATGTTGACTGCCTCGCTCACCGCCGCGGTGAGTTCGCAATCGAAGCCGGTGCGCGTGCCGTCGCAGTTCATCGAGGTGAGCAGGATTTCGCCCGCGCCGCGATCTTCGGCCTCGCGCGCCCACTCGACCACGCGACGGCCGGTCAACTTGCGCCCGCCCTGCACAAAGACCTGTGCGTCGCGCACCGGGTCGGCAGCTTCTGGGTCGCGGCGCGCATCGATGGCCACGACGACCGCCTGCGCGCCGAAGCTGCGGCCGATGGCGTCGATTAACGCTGGGTCGGCGAGCGCGGCGGAGTTCACGCTGACCTTATCCGCTCCGGCCGCGAAGACCTGCGCAGCGTCGTCCGCGGTGCGAATGCCGCCACCCACGCAAAATGGAACGAATAACTCACGAGCCGTCCGGCGCACAGTATCGAGCAGCGTCTGACGCCCTTCGTGTGTCGCGGTAATGTCGAGCAGCACGATCTCGTCCGCGCCTTCACGGGCATGACGCGCGGCCTGCGTGGCTGGGTCACCCGCATCGATGATATCGACAAACTGCACGCCTTTCACGACGCGGCCGTCGTGAACATCGAGGCAGGCGATGATGCGTTTGGTAATCATGACTTCTTCTTTACTACGTGGCGGGCGACAAGATCGTTAAGTTCAATGCGCTGGGCTGGAGTAAACGCTTGAGTCGGAATAAACAGGAACCGATTCTTCGCCAAATAAAGCAATGTGATCTTCTCATCTTGAGCATAATTCAGAATCGCGTTCCAATAATACGTTCCTTCGCCAATGCCGGGAATTGCGGAAATAACTCGATTATCGTTAAATTCAATTGAAACTTCTCTGTTTGTTTGCAGGTCCGGAAAGAGGCATTTGAATTGCCTGTTGACGCCGTAGTATTGCCGTAAAGGAACAATAAGAGAGAAAGCTAGCGCAATGATGAGCCAGCCGAAGGCGCCAGAATATTCGTCGGGCTGCGTCAACATCTTGTAGACAGTTGGCGCAGAAAGGATTAAGACAAGTAAGGGCAAAATCCAAAAGTCAAGAAAATGCTTAATGCGCCTGGTTAGTTTTTGTCTATAATGCAACCGAAGTCCCGCGCGGAAGTCCTTAATTGTGGGCGAATAGGTGAGATTCATTTCTCAACCTCCAAAAAATTGCCGAGAATCTTCAGGCCGGTGTCGCCGGACTTCTCTGGATGAAATTGTACGCCCATCACATTGCCGCGCTCGACGGCGGAGGCGAAGGACTCAATGTAGTGCGTGGTGGAAGCGGTGTCGACTGTGACGGGAGCCTTGTAGGAGTGGGTGAAGTAGACGTACTCGCCCGGTTCGATGCCGGCAAGAAGGCGTGAATTGGGGCGGATTTCGAGAGAATTCCAGCCGACGTGCGGAACTTTTTCCGGACTATCGGAGAAGTGTGTACAGGATTCGGCGAAGTGTGCAAGCCCAGGTTGGTTTAGCGCTTCGCTGGAGCCCGCATAAAGCCACTGCATTCCGACGCAGATGCCGAGGAATGGAACGCCGCGCGCAATGGCCGCGCGAATGGCGGGCGTGAGACCGGTCGCGTCGAGCCGCTCAGTGGCTGCAAAGTGTCCCACGCCGGGCAGTACGATGCGTTCTGCGGCTTCTACTAGCGCGAGGTTGCCATCCGTCACCACCGTCTCCGCGCCCAGGTGCCGCAGCGCCTTCAGCACGGAGGTAAGGTTGCCCGCTTTGTAGTCAATCACCGTTACGCGCATCAAAGCAATCCCTTCGTGGAGGGCAACATCTTGCCCAGTTGTTTGTCGCGCGAGCAAGCCACGCGCAAGGCACGCGCGAAGGCTTTGAAGATGGCTTCGATCTTGTGGTGATTCGAGCGGCCATACATCGTTTTCACGTGAACGTTGGCGCGTGCGCCGCGTGCAAAGCCCTCAAAGAAGTCTGTAACCAGCTCAGTTTGCAGGTCGCCCACCAGGCGCGTGCGGACTTTGGTTTCGACGGCGAAGGCGGCGCGGCCACTGAGGTCGATGGCGGCAATAGCGAGAGTTTCGTCCATGGGCATCAAAAAATATCCGGCGCGCAGAATACCGCGCTTGTCGCCCAAGGCGCGGTCGAAGGCTTCGCCCAGCGCAATGCCCACATCCTCGACGGTGTGGTGCTGATCCACGTCAAGGTCGCCCTTGCAGCTAAGTTCCAGATCGAAGGCGCCGTGGCGGGTAAACAACTCCAGCATGTGATCGAAGAAACGAATGCCGGTGGAGATTTTATATTGTCCACGGCCTTCTATCTTCAGCTTGATGGCGATGAGCGTCTCCGCGGTACTGCGTTCCACAATGGCGGTGCGCGGGACTGAAGTGGAATCCCAGGTCCCCAAATGCGAGGGACCTGGGGCACCCGCCTTCGAATTGGCCACGGCTGAAGCGGTTGTTTTTGTCCTTGTCACTGAGCGCCTCCTTTCCTATTGAGCACGGTCAGAACTTCGTGGAGAGCCACAACGGCCTGGCGCATCTGCTCCCGCGTTCCGATGGTGATGCGCACGCGGCCATCGCAGCCGGGATCGCTGGAGCGGTCGCGCACCAGCACGCCCGCGGCGCTCATGAGACGCGTGAACTCCTTATGCTTCGGGCCGATTTCGACGAGGACGAAATTGGCGCGACTGGGCCAGCGGCGGACACCGGCCTCGTCGAGCGCGGTTTCGAATTCCGCGCGTGCTGCAAGCACCTCGCCGACGTACCAGTCGAGATAGGTGGTGTCTTCAAGCGCGGGCGGAAGGCAAGCGAGCGCGAGCGAGTTCACGCTGTACGGTGAGAGTACGCGCTTGACCCAGCGCATCAGCTCCACGGGACCAGCAAGCAGTCCGAGGCGCAATCCGGCAAGGCCATAGGCTTTTGAGAACGTGCGCGCGACCATCAAATTGGGAATTACTCCGACTTGATCGATGACCGTTTCGCCGTGAAAGTGGAAGTAGGCCTCATCGACCAGAACCACTGCTTGAGGTGCGTGCATGGCAATTTCGATGAGGTGCGCGCGTGTGGCGGCGGAGCCGGAGGGGCTGTTGGGATTGGCGATGGCGATGATCTTGGTGCGCGGCGTGATGGCCGCCAGCAGGCGCTCGAAGGGAAATTGCAAATCGTCCGAGGCCTGCACGGCAACGGTGCGCGCGTCGGTGGCTGATGCATAGACCTCGTACATGGTGTAGGTCGGGACAGGCAGCAGCAGCTCGTCGCCTTTTTCAAGGAAGGTCTCGAAGAGCACGTGAATGGCTTCGTCCACGCCGTTGGTGAGCGCGACTTGAGAGGGCGCGAGTCCGAGATGCGCGGCGACGATGGCCTCGACAGGCTGGCGCTCGGGATAGCGCGTGAGGCTGCCCGCGCTGATGCGGCCCAGCACTTCGCGCACCTTGGGCGAGCAGGCCACAGTGTTCTCGTTGAAGTCCAGGCGCAGCGCGTCGCGGTTGCCCAGCGGAGGGTGATACTCCTTCATGGCTTGCACGCGGGCGCGCGGCGCCACTTGCGGTGGGGCCAACTCTACCGTTGTTCGTTCAGTCATGGTTGCTCCTCTTCGTCTTGAAGCGAACGCGAATGGCTTCGGCGTGGCCGGTGAGCCCTTCGGCCTCAGCCAGCAGGACGGCGTGCGGGCCGAGGGAGCGGATACCCTGTGCGGTGTACTCTTGCACGGTGATGAGCTTGACGAAGTCGTTCACGCTGAGGCCGCCGCGCACTCGCGCCATGCCGCCAGTGGGTAGCGTGTGATTGGGCCCGGAGATATAATCGCCCATGGGCTGCGAGGACCAGCGGCCAACAAAAACCGATCCGGCATTCTGTACCCAATCGAGATCGCTGGCGGCGTCCACGGTAAGATGCTCGGGCGCAAGGCGATTAGTGATTGCGCGCACTTCGTCGACGCTCGATGCAAGAATGACCAGGCCATTGCGATCTAGCGCCTGGCGTGCGATGGCATTGTTGGCGCTCCGCGCTTTTACTTTTTGGACGACCTCTTTCGCTAAGTCTGACCGCGTGGTGATGAAGATAGCCAGCGCTTCGGGATCGTGCTCGGCCTGCGCAACCAGGTCAGAAGCAATCTCATCCGCGTTGCCGCCTTCGCTGGTGACGACAATCTCCGTGGGGCCCGCGAGCATGTCGATGGAAGAGTCAAAAGCTACCAGCCGCTTGGCAGCAGTGACGTAGAGATTGCCAGGACCAACAATCTTGTCCACACGCTTGATGCTTGCGGTTCCGTAAGCCAAGGCGGCTATGGCGTGCGCGCCGCCGAGGCGATAGAACTCCGTGATGCCGAGCAAGTGCGCGGCGGCGAGAGTTTCAGGCGCGGGCTTGGGCGAGACTACCGCGATGCGCGCCACGCCCGCAACCTGCGCGGGGATGGCGGTCATGAGCAGCGTGGAGGGCAGCGGATGGCGGCCGCTGGGCACATAACAGCCAACCGAGCCGAGGGGACGAACAAGCTGGCCGGTGGTGAGGCCGGGGATGGGCTCATCGCTGAATGAGGCGGGCAGTTGGCTCACAGCAAAGCAGCGAATCTGTTCGGCGGCAATCGTAAGAGCCTCGCGCAGTGCTGGATCGATGGCCTTCCACGCCGCGGCCATTTCTTCGGGAGTAACACGCAGAGCGCCCACGCCGGCGAGGCCGTCGAATTGAGCGGAGTAGCGGAGCAGCGCGCGGTCGCCCTTTTTGCGCACATCGTTCACAATGCGCCTGACGGCGGGCAGCACGGCGTCGAGCGCCGCGCCGCCACGATCTTCGAGCGCGGCGAGAAGTACCGCCGTTTGCTGTGCGCCTCGGCCTTTAGTCCGGATCAGTTTCATTGCGATTCTCCGAGCTAGAGCACGACCTTGTTGAGCGGATACTCGACGATGCCCGTTGCTTTGGCCGCTTTGAGTTTAGGAATCACGTCACGGGCCACGCGCTCTTCGACGATGGTGTTGACAGCGACCCAGTCGGAGTTGCTGAGCTGGGAGATGGTGGGCGAGTTGAGCGCGGGCAGCACGGCAAGGACTGCGTCGAGGTTGGCGCGTTGCACATTGAGCATGAGGCCGACCTGCGATTGCGCATCGATGGCGCCGCGCAGCATGAGCGCAATCTGGTCGAGCTTCTCGCGCTTCCACGGGTCGGCGAGCGTTGCCTTGCCTGCAATGAGATGCGTTTCGCTCTCCATGATGGTGTCGATGATCTTGAGGTGGTTGGCCTTGAGCGAGCTGCCCGTCTCGGTAACCTCGACAATGGCGTCGGCCAGCATGGGCGGCTTGACTTCCGTTGCGCCCCAACTGAACTCGACCTTGACGTTGACGCCCTTGGCGGCGAAATAGCGTTTGCTGACTTCCACTAACTCGGTCGCCACGATCTTGCCTTCCAGGTCTTCGGCCTTTTCAAAGCCGCTGCCTTCAGGAACGGCCAGCACCCAGCGCACCTTGCGGCGGCTCTGCTTGGCGTAGGTGAGGGTGGTGACGGTGGCGACATCGAGGCCGCTTTCGACAACCCAGTCGATGCCGGTGAGGCCGGCGTCGAGAACGCCATGATCGACGTAACGGGCCATCTCCTGTGCGCGAATTAACATGCACTCGATCTCGGGATCGTCGATGGAGGGGAAGTAGGAGCGGCCGTCGGCGTAGATGTTCCAGCCGGCGCGCTTGAAGAGAGCGATGGTGGCATCCTGAAGACTGCCTTTGGGAATGCCGAGTCTAAGTTTGTTAGCCACGAGTTACCTCTTTCATTGTGTCAGATTGTTGGTTGGCGCCGGCCGCTGCCACGGGTTTGGTGAAGCAACTGACCGTGCCCTCGTGGCATACGAGCCCGTCGCCCTCGACCACCACGCGAAAGAGCAGTGCGTCGTTGTCGCAGTCGGTTGCGGCTGTGACGACGCGCAGCCGGTTGCCGCTGGTTTCGCCCTTCATCCACAGCTTCTGGCGGGTGCGGCTCCAGAAGGTGACGAAGCCTGTCTCCAGGGTTTTGGCGTAGCTTTGGGCGTTGAGAAAGCCCAGCATCAGTACCTCGCCGGTGCGCGCATCCTGCACAATGCCGGGCGCGAGGCCGTCCATCTTGTCAAAATCAATTGCGGGGTTCGTATGGCTCATGGTTTTCCTTGGTTTTGGTTGATTTTTATCTGGAAACACGAAAAAGCCCGCGGGCTGAGTCGCCGGCGGGCTTCGTTTATTCGATCTCTCTGGCCGTTTACTTCAGGCCATGGCAGTCCGCCGGCATGGAGTTTCCATGATGATGGTGATGACCGTGATGGCGGTGGCTCTGCATCTGATTAGAGGTTAAGGGAAAACCGGGAGTTGTGTCAAATCATTTCTTGCGAATAGATGGCGGCAGGGCGGAGAATGGAGCCGTGCGGACAAAGACGCGATGGACGGCGGTAGCGGTTGCAATGCTGGGCCTTTGCCTGGCCGGGATGGCGCAGTACCAGGATCGGGACTCGCGCGGCCTGCCCAAAACATCCGCAACAGCCCCGCCACCCGAGGCGCGTGTGGACATCAATCACGCCAGCGTGGAGGAGCTGCTGAAGGTTCCCGGCATGACGCCGAGTTGGGCGGGGCGCATCGTTCGCTTCCGGCCTTACCGCACCAAGCAAGACCTGGTGGAGTATGGCGTGGTAACCAGCCAGGTCTACGACCGGATCAAGGATTATGTCATTGCACACCAGAAGGCGCAGTGATCGTGACCTTTTCGAACAGTGATCTCAGATGATAAAGGGCCTATAAAAGCTATAAAGAGCTATATGTATGTGGAGTTATCCCACCTTCACCGATTTACAAAGAATGTAAATCGGTGAAGGTGGGGCACCCTAGTACCCGGCGACTATGCCTCGGTAGGCTGCGGCGGGTTGTCATCGCCGCGCCTGAGCAGCCTGCTCAGAATCACGTAGAGCACAGGGATAAAGAATAGGTTGAGCACCGTGGAGAGCAGCATTCCGCCGACGATGGTGGTGCCCACGGAACGGCGGCCCAGCGCGCCTGCGCCGGTGGCGAAGACCAGCGGCAGAACGCCGAGGATAAAGGCGAACGAGGTCATCAAAATAGGCCGCAGGCGCAACGAGCCTGCCTCGGCGGCGGCGTCGGCGATGGAGCGGCCCTTGCGGCGCAATTGCTCGGCAAACTCGACAATCAGAATCGAGTTTTTCGCCGAGAGGCCTATGAGCATGACCAGGCCGATCTGGCAGTAGACATCGTTCGATTGGCCGCGCAACGAGACCAGGCCCAGCGCGCCGAGCACCGCCATGGGCACGGCCAGAAGAATGATGAAGGGCAGCGCGAAGCTCTCGTATTGCGCCGAGAGGGTGAGATAGACGACCAGGATGCCGAGGC